>ERZ1066121.602-NODE-602-length-32045-cov-10.829290_pt1 | contig 32045 bp, 34 predicted proteins | sample MGYA00382768_ERZ1066121 | MGnify/ENA primary metagenome ERZ1066121 (study PRJEB33369, sample SAMEA5778351) | biofilm metagenome | biome: Industrial cooling water; feature: Water cooling tower basin; material: Biofilm | place: United Arab Emirates | collected...
CACACCAGGCCCCGGACGTAAGGCGGGAGCGCGCGGCTTCGTCTTGTAGGCAGTCAGGCGCGCGCACGCCTGTCCGCGGCCAGCAAGAGAAGGACGACCACCATGGACGGGACCCCGGGGGCCATGACAGCGGCGGAACGACCGAAGTCCCAGCCCGGGGAGGCTTCGCAACGGCCTCCTGCCGCCGCGGAGACGCTGGACTACCTTCGCGATTGCGCGGAGCGCTCTGTGCTGTTCTGGGATACGCTGCGCCGGCGAGGCGACGACATGCTGGAGCATGCCCGCCTGGGCATGCCTCCGCCGCTCGACTTCCGGTCCGAGACGATCCTGGACGCACGACGGTTCACGCCGCGTCCGGCAAGCTACGCCCTGCTCCGGATCGTCGAGGCCGAAGGTGCCGCGGCCGACGAAGGCGCTGCGCGCAAGGCGCCCGTCCTGGTGCTCGACCCCCGGGCCGGACACGGACCCGGGATCGGCGGCTTCCGTCGCGAGTCCGAGATCGGCATGGCGCTGCGTGAGGGCCATCCCGTCTATTTCGCGGCCTTCTTCCCGGAGCCCTGCGCGGGCCAGACGCTCGCCGATGTCCACCACGCGCTCCGCCGGTTCGTGGCGGCGGTCGCGGAGCGGCACCCCGGCCGGCCGCCCATTCTCTACGGCAACTGCCAGGCGGGCTGGGCCGCCGCGCTGCTCGCTGCCGATTGCGAAGGCGTCGCCGGGCCGGTCGTGATGAACGGCTCGCCGATCTCCTATTGGGCCGGAGAGGCGGGCATCAACCCGATGCGGCTGCTGGCCGCCTTCACCGGGGGCAGTTGGCCCGCCCACCTGCTCTCCGACCTCGGGGACGGTATCTTCGACGGCGCCTGGCTCGCACAGAACTTCGAGACGCTGAACCCCGGCCGCGCGCTGTGGGACAAGTATGCCGACCTGTTCACCCGCGTGGATGCCGAGCGCGACCGCTTCCTTGCCTTCGAGCGCTGGTGGGGCGGATTCCACCACCTTGCGCGCGACGAGATCGTGGCGATCGTCGAGAACCTGTTCATCGGCAACCAGCTCGAGCAGGGTGTTTTCCGCATCTGCGAGGGCTGCCATGCCGACCTCCGGCGGCTGCGGAGCCCGCTCGTGGTCTTCGCGTCCTGGGGCGACAACATTACCCCGCCGCACCAGGCGCTGGGCTGGATTCCCGCCGTCTGGCCCGACACGGCCGCTCTGGAGGCGGCGGGGCAGCGCATCGTCTACCTGACGAACCCGCGGGTCGGCCACCTCGGCATCTTCGTTTCCGCCGCGGTCGCACAACACGAACACCGGGCCATCCTCGCCAGCATGGAGGAGATCGCCGCGCTGCCGCCGGGCCTCTACCAGATGACGGTCGAGGACATGGACGGCGACGAGGAGCACCGGGTCGGCTTCGTGCGGCGGAAGGTGGAGGAGATCCGCTTCCCCTTCGACCGACGGAGTTTCGAGAAGGTGCGCGAGACGTCGGCCGTGCTGGCTGCGGCCTACGAGACCTTTGCGGGCCCGTGGGTGCGCGCCTGCACCACGCCATGGACCGCCGAGGCGATGCGCTGGCTGCATCCGATGCGGGCCGGCCGCTATGGATTCTCGGGCGCGTTCAACCCGGCCATGCGAGTGGTTGCCGCCTGGGCCGACGCGCTGCGCGCCGCGGGGCGGCAACCCCTGGCTGACGACCACCCGCTGCTGATCGAGGAGCGCGCAGCCATGGCCCGCGTGTCATCCGCCTTCGATGCGGCGCGGCGCTGGCGGGACGCGGCCGCCGAGCAGGCTGCCGCCACGTGGAGGGGGCGCAGCGCCGGCTGACCCTCAGGTCGGCGGGCGCAGCGCGGCGAGGCAGCATTCCTGCATGCGGGGCAGCGCGTCGAGCGAGGCCCGGGCCGGTGCCGCGGCGAACTCCGCGAGCGCGAGCGTGAGGGCGCCCTGCGCGGCAAGAAGGTCGGCCGGATCCTTCGCGCGCAACAGCGACCCGGCTGCTTCGAGGGCACGCGCCGTCGCGTGCTGAGCGGCCTCGACTTGCACCTGGAACGCATCGGCTTGTACGGTCCGGAGCCGCTGGAACAGGTCGGAAACAATTGTGGCCGCTGCGTCAGGCTGCCACCCGGTGGTCTCGGAGGGCATGGTTCATATCTGCTTCGTCGTATCGGGTGGTCCGAACAGGGATTCGCTGCCGGCCCACACCGGCCGCGCTTCGCGCTAGAGCAATATCCGATCAGGTGGAATCACCTGATCGGATTTCTTGCTCTAGAAAATTCAATGGATAGAGCAGCTTACCTCCGTCCTGATGGAGCGCATCCGCGCTCCATCAGGACGGAGGCTGCTCTAGACTAGCTCCGTCAGGCCAGGATCGTATCCACGGGCGCGGCGAAGGGATCGTATGCCGCGACTTCGGGCAGATCAGTGGGCGTGACCGGTTCCCGACGCGCCAGGGTGGCTGAACTGAGCGCCCGACAAGCCGCCTCCGGTGATACTGACGGACGGCGTGCCTCCGCCCGCGCCCACGCCTGGCGCCGCCCCCGCCGTCCCCGTGCTGCGCGCCTCCGGGTTCGCTCCGCTGGGAACGGACCCTGTCGACTGTGGCGCCGATGGCGCGCAGGCGCTGAACACCGTCACCATCAGGCCGAGTGCAGCCCATTGCGGGGCGCGCGCATTCAAGTACCGCATGAGACCCATCCTCCTATCCAGGTTGGCGCCGGCCGGCGCCGGCCACTTGTTGGGTATCGCGAAGGCGACCGCGCTCGTTCTCCGCGACTGGAAGCCTCCTAGCGCGGCCGAACGGATGCTGCCTATAGTCTTTGACGTCGCCTCCGCCTGTGCCTTACCGCGCGCACGTCGTCCCGACCGAAGCCGTTGCGCCGGACACATTTTGTCACGGACTCGATCGGCCGCTGCGTGTATCGCGCCTTCAACGGAACGCGTCGTCACTCGGCGCGAAGGAGCGGGTTGTTGCGCGCCTGGGCTGCGACCGCAGGATGGCTCGTTGCGGCTCTGGCGTTGGCCTTCGCCGCGCCACGAGCGGCATCTGCCGCGGAGCTGCGGCGGGGCGCCGAGGCTGCCGCGGCGCTGGATGCGGAACTCCGGTCGATCGAGGCGCAGCGCGCCGTCGTCGCGGCGCGGCAGGCACGTGCCGGGGCGCTGCCGGGCAGGCCGATCGTCGGGGCCGGCTACCGCTCCGGCCAGGTCGCCGGCAACCGTGGCCTGCGGGGGTTCGAGGGCGGGATCGACATGCCCGTCTGGCTGCCCGGAGAAGCCCGGTCGCTTCCTCTCGCCACTGCCGGCGGCCTCGCCGCCATGTTCCCGGCTGTGGTCGGTGCACACCTTCCGGCCGGCGCGCGCGGGCCGAACGGCGGCGAAGTGCGGGACCTCGGATCTTGCCACGGCGAACTGGTGGCGCGGGAGGGCGAGCTGGTCCTCTTCCTCTTCGACCACGATGATCGCCCCTTTGACGCCAAGCCGGCCAACGGCGCTACCATCGTTCTCGCAGAGGGGCAACAGCAGACGCTGCCCTTCAGCCCGCGCGAGGACGGCTCGGCAGCGGTCGCCCGAGGCGAGTTCCGCGCCACGCGCGGCCCGCGTGTCGTGGCGCAGGTTGTCACGGCGCCGGGCGTCCCCGGGGCCCAGGCGCGCTTCGCGCCCATCCAATGAGCGGGGAGCCGCCTGTCGGCCCGGGCCGCGATCCGGAGCCGCACGTGCTGGTGGTGGAGGACGATGGCGAGACCCGCAGGCTCATCGTGCGCTTGCTCCGCGAGAACGGCCTGCGCGCGACCGGCGCCCACGACGGAAAGGAGATGTGGGAAGCGTTGCGGCATGCCTCCGTGGATCTGATCCTTCTCGACGTGATGCTGCCAGGCGAAACCGGCTTCGATCTCTGCCGCAACCTGAGGGGGCGCGGTGTGCAGGTGCCCATCATCATGGTCACCGCCCGGGGCAACGAAGCCGACCGCGTGCGGGGGCTGGACATCGGGGCGGACGACTACCTGCCCAAGCCGTTCAGTCAGCGCGAGCTGCTGGCCCGTGCGCGCGCGGTGTTGCGCCGCTCGGCGCCGGGTGCCGTGGATCCGGCCGGGGTGGCGACGCCTGTGCGCCCGGGCCGGATGCTCACCTTCGCCGGGTGGACGCTCGACACGGCGCGGCGGGAGCTGATGTCGCCCGCCGGCGCCGTGGTCGAGCTCTCGGGCGGGGAGTACGATCTGCTCATCACACTGGTGGAGCACCCGCAGCGCGTGCTGTCCCGCGAGCGGCTTCTGGAACTCGCCCGGAACCGCGTCTCGGTGGATCCGGCTTCGGACAGGTCCGTGGATGTGCAGGTCAGCCGGCTGAGACGGAAGCTCGAGCCCGAGGAGGGGAGCCCGACCGTGATCAAGACCGTTCGCGGTGCGGGCTACATGTTCGTTCCGCAGGTTGAACCGCAGTGAGCGGGCGGCGCGACGGCGCCTTCGCGCGGCTCGCGCGTCGCCTCTGGCCCGCGGGGCTCGCGGGACGCACCGTTGTCCTGCTGCTCGGCAGCATGCTTCTGCTGCATCTCGGCAGCGTCTGGCTTTACGAGAATGGCCTGCGGGGTGCCGCCGAGACCTCGCGGGATCGGCAGATCGCCGAACGCCTGTCGGCGGCAAAGCGGGCCGTCGCGACGCTCCCGGAGGAAGACCGCGACCGGACCGCGCATGCCCTTGCTGCGCCAGGTCTTGACATGCACTGGAGCCCGATTGCCGTGGTCCAGCCCGCCGTCGGGCGGGGTGACGCACGCCTTGTCGAATTGCGGGAACGGCTCGTGGCAGCCGTGCCGGAGCTCGGCGAGGTGCGCTTGGCCTTCGGCGAGGAGGGCGCCGCTGGGGCCGCAGGCCATCTCGTGGTGGGCTCGCTCAGTATCCAGGATGGGAGCTGGATCAACTTCTCGGCGGCGTTGTTCCGCGCCGGGCCTCCTGGAGCCATGGATCACGCCACGATCACGTCGACCACCGCGATGGCGGCGGGCATCATCGTGGTGGCGGTGCTGCTCGTCCGCTGGCTCACCCGGCCGCTGCAGCATCTCGCCTACGTGGCGGAGCGCATTGGACGGGATCCGGTGCCGGTACCGGTGGCGGAGGATGGACCGGCGGAGGCGGTTCGCCTGGCGCGTGCGTTCAACGCCATGCAGCGCCGCATCCACCGGATGATCCAGGACCGCACCCAGGCGCTTGCCGCCGTGAGCCACGACCTGCGGACCCCCATCCAGCGGCTCCGGCTGCGCGCCGGCTTCATCGAGGATGAGGAGGTACAGGCGCGCATGGAAGCCGACCTCGCCGAGATGGAGGCGATGATCGAAGCGACGCTGGCCTACCTGCGGGGCGACGATGCGGAGGACGCGGAGCCGCGTCGGACCATGGATCTCGCCGCCACCTTGCAGGCGTTGTGCGGCGACGCCGCGGATGCCGGACAGGACGCGAGCTATGACGGCCCCACCCGCGCGCTCGTGAGCTGCCGGCCGGTCGCCCTCAAGCGAGCCTTCGCGAACCTGGTTGGCAATGCGATTGCCTATGGCGGCACGGCCAGGGTCAGATTGAGCGCAGAAGCGGGCCAGATCCGGGTCGAGATCGAGGACGACGGGCCGGGTATCCCGGACGCCGAGCTGGAGCGCGTGTTCGAGCCATTCAGACGGCTGGAGGAGAGCCGCAACCGCGTGACAGGTGGCGTTGGGCTCGGGCTCACCATCGCTCGCCAGGCCGTGGAGGCGGAGGGCGGGCAGCTGGTGCTGCGAAACCGGCCCGGCGGCGGCCTTACGGCGACCGCCACCCTTCCCGCTCGTCGGGAAACACAGCCGATTGCTGCCACAGCGCGCAGGGACGCGATGCCCGCGCAAGGTTGCAAGGAATCGAGGGTTCAAGCGTCCCCCAGGAAGGGAGTGAGCAGCCCGCAGCCGTGAAGTGCCAGGGGTCGACCGGGGTTTCTGGCGAAGTTTCATGCATTGGGCGGATGGAGCACAAGGATGTCGTGGCCATGTTGATGTCGGAAGGCCAGAATGCTCTTCCGTCACGGGCGACAGAGGCGGAAGGCGGCGCATGCCGCGGTCACCGCGCGCGTCGTGGTCACCCCCAGAGGTAAGAAGGCGCGACAGGAACATGCGGACTCTCATGCAAGACGGAAAAGGCGCGCTTGGACTCCGCCTGCGGGGATTCTCAATTGCGCTGGCCGCCACAGTCGCCGGCTGCGGGTCCCCGGGCCAGCTCCCGGCGGCCGCCTCCCCGACCTGGGCAACCGGCGGTGTTGCAGCAGCGCCTGCACCGCCTCCGGTGGTAGCCAGCAGTGCCGGCCCGGAGCAAGCCAACGCCCCTCGCTCCCGCTGACCTCACCCATCATCTTGAGGCAACATTGTGACGTAGATTTTCCCGCCCACGCTTCCTTCTCGATGCGGGCGGGGTTCGGGCGTAGCTCTCCTCCCAAGCTCCCACTGTGTGGGCGGGCGTTTTCACGACGCGCGCACGGCCCTGGTCCCTGCGCCACGCCGGGGTCGACGGCCGAAGAACTTTCTGTGACCAGCTGCGCGGAGGGTGGTGCCGATGCACCGGCGTTGCGAGGCAATGGACCAGGGCTCCCCATCGCGCGACTTGATCCAGACGGCTGTCGTCGAGGCGCAGCAGCGGTTGCGCGGCATGGTGCTGCGGCGGCTGCGCGGAAACCGGCAAGCAGCGGACGACGTCCTGCAGCGGTTCGCGCTGAAGGCCTTGGAACATGCTGGCAAGCTGCGTGACCCGGAGCGGGTCCACGGATGGCTGTCGCGAATCCTCGCCTCGACGCTCGCCGACCACGGTCGTGAGGCGGCGCGCCGGCGCGAGCGAATCGAGGATCCCCACACGCTTGCCCGGCTGGCCGATCTCTGTACGGCCCAAGAGGAGGAGGTTTCCGCGTCTTGCGCCTGTGTCGAGCCTCTGCTCGGCGCCCTGCGGCCGGATCAGGCCGATCTGATCCGCCGTCTTGACCTCGCGGGAGAGGACCGCGCGGCAGTAGCGGCGTCGCTGGAATTGCGCGCGAACGCGCTTCATGTGCGGCTGCACCGCGCACGCCGGGCTCTGGCGGCGCTGCTCACCGCGGCCTGCCTCACCTGCCCGACCGAAGGCTTCATGAACTGCGCGTGCCCCGTGACGCCGCAGGCGGGCGACCCTCGCCGCACGCAAGGGACCCGCCGCGCGCCGAGGAACCGTGCTTCCAGGTCCGGAGCGATGCCGGCTCGGCCGGCCACGGAGCGAGCAGCATCACGCGCGGCAGGTGAGGCAACGGCCGAAGCTGCCGGTCCGACCAGCCGCCAGGGGCGCACACGCATCGCGTGAGACAGCGCGCTTCTCGGCCCGATCTGTGGGCTCACCTGCACGATGCAGCGGCGGGGGGCCGCCGAGATGGCCGCACTTCGCCGTTGGACCGCTGCCCGGTGCGGCCGGCCCTCCCCCCAGCCTGCAGTCCTGGGGATGCGGCGGCACTGACGTACCGTGTCCCGGATGGTCGTCTACGGAGCCGGATCCCCGTCCGGGACGCGAGGCAGCGAAACCCGGTTCTGCGGACAAGGTTCTCTGGAGGCAGCAGGGCGTGAAAGCAGGGATGTCTGCGATGGACGGCTACGCCGGAAGGCAAGGGGACGAGCCGGGGAGTGCCCGAGACAGCGCACCAGGCGAGATGGCACCAGGCGAGATGACGCGGGGGCATGCGCGCGCCGAGGCAGCCCCGGCTGTGCGGCGGGAAGGCGGAGGCCGCCGCGGGTTGCTTGCCGCGCTCCCTGGCTTTGTGTTCGCGGCGGCGGCACCGCGCCGCGCTGCGGCCTTGGACCCGGATGGTGCCTTCCGGCAGGTGGGGGACCTCGTCGTCTATCTCGCTGTGGTCCCCGCCGCCATTCTGCGCGGCCACCCGCCCGAGCACACCGGCCGCGGGCTGCACGGTGGTGCGCCGGAAGGCCGATACGTCCACCATCTCCTCGTGGCGCTGTTCGACGCGGCGACCGGCGCGCGGATCACCGTTGCCGGGGTGACGGCGGTCGTGCACGGCCTGCGTCACACGCCGGAGGACCGGATCGGACTGGAGCCGATGACGGTCGGAGGCGCCCAGGCCTATGGCGGCTTCGCCACGCTGCCCGCGCGCGACTACTACCGCATCGAGGTCGAGGTGCTTCGCCCTGGCGGCGCCCCCGTCCGCGCCGTCTTCCCGCACCGGCATTTCCAGCCGTGAGTGAGCCGGATCGGGGCTTGTCGTCGAAACTGGAGTTGAAGGTCATGCGCCTGTGTCGCCCCACCCTCCTCGTGTCTGGCCTGCTCCTCGCCGGCGCCGGATGCGCCCCGGTGGTGCCCTACCATCCGCCGCCGCACACGGGGCATGCGCCGACAACTTCCCGCGGGGACGGTCACGGCTCGACCATGCCCTCGGCCGGCCTGACCCGCGCCAGCGGCATGTACCAGAGTGGGAGCAGCCGAGCTCCGGACCACGAGCAGCACGGCCTTGATTCGAGCGCGGGGAGCCAATACGGCGGTGCTGGCTACGGCACCGGCACATATGGATCCGTGCGATGAGCGCCGGCGGACGCCGCTCATGACGGACACATCGCCGCACACGGCACCGGCCGGCAGTCTGGCCTGCCGGCCCCATGGCTGCCAGTGTATCGCGCTGGTGCTGCAAGGGGGGGGTGCCCTCGGCGCCTACCAGGCCGGCGTCTACGAGGGGCTGGAGGCGGCGGGGCTGCACCCCGACTGGATCGCCGGGGTCTCGATCGGGGCGATCAACACGGCCCTCATCGCCGGGAACCCGCCCGGGCGCCGGGTCGAACGGCTGCGCGCCTTCTGGGAGCGGGTGACGGCGCGCAACCTGTGGCCGGTGCCGACGCCGGACGGCGACGATTGGCGCCGCGCGCGCAACCTCCACAGCGCATTTTCCACCCTCCTCCTTGGCCAGCCCGGCTTCTTCCGGCCGAACCCGACGAACCCCTGGCTTGCCCCGCGCGGCGGGCGGGGCGCGACCGCCTTCTACGACACGTCGCCGCTGCGCGGGACGCTGGAGGAACTGGTGGACTGGCGGCTGCTCAACGGCGGCCACCCGCGCGTCGCGTTCGGCGCGGTGAACGTCGAGACCGGCAACTTCGCCTATTTCGACAGCGCCAAGACCGAGATCGGGCCGGAGCACGTGATGGCCTCCGGTGCGCTGCCGCCAGGGCTGCCGCCGGTGCGGGTCGGCACCGACTGGTTCTGGGACGGCGGCCTCGTCTCCAACACCCCGCTGCAGTACCTGCTCGAGCAGGAGGGGCGCGACGGGCTGGTGGTGCAGGTGGACCTGTTCCCGGCGCGCGGGCCGCTGCCGCGCGACATGGACGAGGTGCTCGGGCGCGAGAAGGACATCCGCTACTCCTCGCGCACCCGCATGAACACCGATGCCTACACGCGGCTGCGGCGCTGGCAGCTGCGCCTGAAGCAGGTGCTGGCCAAGGTGCCGGAGGAGCGCCTCGACGACGGGGAGCGGGCGCTGCGCCGCAACCTCGAGCGGCTGCCGCGCCTTCTGATTCTGCAGCTGATCTACCAGCGGAAGGTCTATGAGGGGCAGACCAGGGACTACGAGTTCGGTCCCGAGACCATGCGCGAGCACTGGGAGGGCGGGTTGGAGGACATGCGTGCCACGCTGCGCCACCGGGAGTGGCTGCGGATGCCGGAGGAGGACCCCGGCATCGCCGTGCACGACGTGCACCATGAGCCGGCCTGAAATACCCTGTGTACACCCCTGACGCTTCATCCGGCGATTTTCGCTCCGGTGTTGTACCGGGTTGGATCGTAGGTCTGCCGTTCATTCCAGGCCTTCCAGAGCATGCGGACCCAGGCGCGTGCGAGGATGCGGACGGCGTGGGCATGCTTGCAGCCGCGGCTGGGGGCTTGGCATAGACGCTGGCGGCCCAGGTGGAGGCGTACCGGGAGTTGTCGGCGAAGGTGGTGAGTGCCTTTCTCAGCCGCTTGTTGCAGGCCCCTCGGAAGGCGACGCCGTGGGACTTGCCAGAGGCGTGCATGACGGGGCAGGCGCCGGCCTTAGCGGCGAACTCTCTTTCGATTATGAAACGTTCGCGGATGGCGGCGACGGTCGTGCGGGGCGACGTTCGCTGGTCAGCCCGCAAGAAGAATGACACCCGACGTGGCTTGGCTTCCCAGAGCGTGTTGCGTGAGCGCATGCGAACGCAATACGCTCTAGCCTTTGCTGGGTCGCGGGATTCAGCGTTTGCGGCGATTCTGCCTCGACGCATCCCGCTCTAACCCGGCCATGTAAGTGGGACGCGACTGCTGCGTCCTGAATGCAGGTCGCCATCCGGGCTGATGGCTCGTGCGATCACGGAGCACGGAGGAGCAACGGTGCAGAGGCGCGCGGGTGGGGGCGCATGCGCATGCGGGTGCCAACGGCTGCGGCTGCCTGTGGCAAAGGTGCGTAGGAGGCGCCGCAGCGGCTGTTCGACGTGCTGCGTCACGACGGCCCAGCCCCCGCTACCCGGTCCGCCGACCGGCAGAAGCGCGGCAGGAGACGCCGCGCTCGGTCGCGGCGAGTTGGCGGGAGCCATGCGCGCCAGCGCGGAGCAGGAAGCCAGCAATACTGTGTAAAGGACGCGACTCCGGTGCGTCCCCTACTGTATCGGGTGTGTCCGGAAGCCGCCGCCGGTGGCGTTCCGGCAGTGACACGACAGAGGAGAAGCACGAGCATGTCCATGACCTTCGCCAGGATCGGCGCGGTCGCCGCCCTGGCCATCACCTTTTCGGCGGGTGCCCTTGCCCAGCAGAACCTGAACCCGCAGGGCAGCGGCAGCATCGAGATGGATCACACCCGCATGGGTGGTCAGCCTGCGGGCAGGCCCGGGCAGGGCTCGCCTGGCTTCAGCCCGCAGGGCAGCGGCAGCGTCGAGATGGATCACAGCCGCATGGGCAGCCCGCCGGTGGGCGGCGGAACGCCGGGCTACAACCCGACGGGCAGCGGCAGCGTCGAGATGACCCATCCCGGCAGCCCCGGCACGGGCCATGGCCACGAGCAGGGGCGTCAGCAGCAGCGCCGCTGACGCGGCGTGACGCCCTGGGCCACGGCTGCAGGGCGTCACGCTTCGATACCGCCGGCATTGGGCCGTTCCGGACTGCGACGGCGCCACGGCCAGGCGCCGTCGACCTCGACGTTGAGCGAGACGCTCAGGACGATGCGGATGAGGATGACCAACGCCAGCACGCCGAGTGTCTCCAGGCTCGGCGAGGCGGCGATGGTTCCCAGGATGTCCGCGGCAACCAGCATCTCGAGGCCGAGCAGGACGCCGCGGCCCAGGTCGGCGCGGTATCCCGCCAGGCCGCCCAGCCAGTCTCCCACTTTTCGCGACGCGCGCACGTACCGCAGGGTTGCCGCGAAGGAGACGAGGACGATCGCCGCCACGCCCGCAGCCTCGAAGCCAAGCGCCGCCCAGCGCGCCGCCAGATCCACCACCCACTCGCCTGCCATGCGCGGAGCCCATTCCCTGCCGTGCCCGGATCCTACGGGAGAGACGGGTGCGCGGAGCCGCCGTTACCGCTCGGCGGGCAGGAGACGGCGCTGCAGGATACGCCCCGATACGCGGCCCGATCGGCACTTCATCGTTCGTAGACGGCACGCTCAACGGCCCAAGAATGCAACGAGACCCGGCTTGGATGCCCACGCATGCGTCGCCGCCACGTGCACGGGACTGGGGCGGCGACGGCGGCGCATGCGGCTTCTGTTCCTGCTCGGCATGCTTCTCGGCGTCGCCGCCTGCGGCACCATCCGCCCCGCATCCACACCTCCCAGCTACGGCGATTTCCGCTCGGGAGACCCGGCGTGATGCAGGCAGCGCGCGCGGGACTGGCAACTGGCGCTGCCAGGTCCAGGTAGGGCCGTGCTGAGGCGTTACGCGAAGGGCGCCCTGCTCGTCGGTGGCGCCACAGGCATCGCAGGGCTTGCCGCACTCATGGTCAGCGGGCAGGCGCCTCAGCGGCACGGCGCTGCGCAGGAGGCCGGCCCTGCTGAAGCGGGAGCCCGGCTCTACGCCGAGCACTGCGCCGCCTGCCATGGGGTCAATCTGGAGGGTCAGCCGCGCTGGCAACACCGGCGCGAAGACGGGCGCCTTCCTGCCCCGCCGCACGACGCCAGCGGGCATACCTGGCATCATCCGGATGCACAGCTTGTCGAGATCATCAAGCATGGACCGGCCAGGCTGATCCCGGGCTACGAAAGCGACATGCCGGGTTTCGCCGGCCTCCTCACCGAGGAGGAAATCCGCGCGGTCCTTGCCTTCATCAAGGCCTCCTGGCCGCCGGAGATCCAACGGCGGCAAGCGGCACGCGGCGGTGCGCCGGAGCGGCGCTGAGAGGAACAGATGGCTGGATCCCGACAGGCTGCCCGCTCCGCTACCCAAAGGCTGGGCGCGCCCTTGGCGGTGCTGCTCGCGCTCGGCAGCTGCGCTCCGACCGCTGGACTTGGCCCCACCCGGCACGAGGCGGCGATGCTCGAGCTCCCCGCTGTGCCCGAGGCGATGGCTGCATGCCTGGCGGCCGCGTATCGGGTCGATGGGTTCGGTATCTTGCTGCGAACCAGTTCGGCGCAGGCTCCGATCGTGATTGAAATCCATGGCATGCCCGTGTCCGTCCGCCGTGCGCCCTGGCAGCGCGTGCCGAGGATGACCATCGAGGTGCAGCCGAAGGACGACGCGGCTACCCGGGTCACGCTCCGGACTGCATGGACGTTGCTCGGGCCGGACCGCGACGCACGGACATTCCTGGATCGCGTCAAGGCCTGTGCCGCCTGAACAGGCGCGCCGCAGGCAGCAAGCCTGCCCCGTATCGGCGAACACCGGACGCGGAGCGTTCCCGCCACCGGGCTGAGCGGATGGCATGGCCGGCGAGCGGCCCTGGGCCGCAGCCGTGGCCGATCCAGGCCGCATAAATCGATGGCATCCGGGCACCGCGCCGCAACGCCACGCAGATAGCAATAGGCTGCGCCGCTGCCGGAGCCGCGAGGAGAATTCCTCACCTCGCTTGGTCGCGCGCTTCGGGCGTGGCCGCAGGATGAAGGAGAATCCGAGATGTCGGGCATGCTGGCAAGGGGATTGCCGATCGCGTTCGTCGCGGTTGGCGCATTCCTGAACCCTTTTTCCGTCCAGGGACAGTCACTGCTCAACCCCACGGGCGATAGCAACTACGAGATGGATCATTCCTCCATGACGGGCACAGGGAGGACGGGTGCGGGAGGCGGTACGCCCGGCTTCAGGATCACGGGCAGTGGGCTGGCGGACGCGGAAATGGCACACCCTCCCGGTGGGGGAGCGGGAGCGGGCTTCGCGGTAGGCAGCCGGATCACCGGGAATGCCGGCGGCGAAGGCGGCCTCGAGGTCGAGCACGGCCATGCGGCACCTCAGGGCAGCTTTCCGCGCGCACGACGCTGAAATCCCCGGAACTGCCCGTGGCGTGGTCTCTGGAGCAATCTCCGATCAGATGGAATCATCTGATCGGATGTCTTGCTCTGGAAAACATGGGCCACTCTGGAACCATCCCCGGACCCGCAGCGCAGCGGCGCACGGACCGGCGCACGCAATGGCGTGTCATAAAGCCGCAACAAAATGATGGCATGCCGCAACCCAGGGGCAAAGCAATGAGGTGAGATTGGGGCTGCTGAAGGTTGGGTCCAGCGCGTCGCTGGAACGTCCTTCGCCAACCGAAGGGAGTGCCCGATGCTCAGAGCAGCCTTCATCATTGGAGCCCTGACGGCCCTCGCGCCGCTCGCGGCGCAGGCGCAGTCCTGGCAGTACCGCTGCCCGGCGCCGGGCACCGTGGTCGAGCGCTCGGACGGCAGCCGTATCGCCTATCGCGGCACTGACCCGAGTGACCCGCTGGTCTGCCTGACCACCACGGGGCAGAGGCTTGTCTTCGGCAACTGGAACGCGGCGAGCCCGATCTACCGGTCCGGCAAGGCAGCACTCGCCGGGCTGATGAACGCCGCTGCCTCTGGCCGGACGGGCGGGCAGGTGCAGGTGGACTACTTCGCGCCGGGCCGCGACAGCAACTCCGTTCATGTTCTCGAGACCTGGCGGATCGGCGGCATGGGCCCGGTCGAGACCATGGCCGGCACCTTCGATGCGATCCGCCTGGAACGGAACTTCTCTATCGTCGGCTTCACCTACTCCTACGACCAGCATGTCTGGATCGACCGCGCGACCGGCGCGCCGGTGAAGGCGGTGGTGACGCACCTGAACATGGTGATGGCGCCCGACCTTGTGACGTGGCAGGCCGCCGCGGTCCAGGCGCCGTCGGTGCAGTCCGCCCGCTAGCGGCGGCGCAGTGCAGGGCGGGCTTCGCTCTGCCGCCGCGGCGGCGGGTGGCCCGCCCCCCTTTCCGCGCCTTTTTCAAATCATTGCTGCGGGCAGGCTCGGGATTGACGCCTGCGCTCCAAGTCTGGTGCCCTCATCGGACGTGAGATCGGGGCGAGCGCAACGCCGCAGCGCCGTTCCCATGTGATGAGGGAGCGCAGGCATCAGCGCTGCGAGCGCGGGCGAAGGCGGGTAAGCCGACCATGAGGTCACCACCTGCATCTTCAACTGTCAGACCCTCCGCTCCGCCCAACGGGGAAGGCCCGGTCCTGGCCGGCGACGGTCACCACATCCTCGTCGTGGAGGACGACAACGAGCTTCGCCCGTTGGTGCTCAACCTGCTGCGGAGGAGCGGCTTTCGCGCCTCGGGGGCGCGGAATGGTGTCGAGATGCAGCACGCCTTGCAGTCGGCTTCGGTGGATCTCGTCGTCCTGGACGTCATGCTGCCGGGGCGCTCCGGCTATGACCTCTGCCGGGAGCTCCGTGCCGCATGTGCCGTCCCGATCATCCTGCTCACCGCGCTCGCCGACGCGTCCGACCGGGTCATCGGCCTCGAGCTCGGGGCGGACGATTTCATCGTGAAGCCCGCGGATCCGCGGGAACTCCTCGCGCGGATCCGAGCCGTGCTGCGCCGCAACGGCGGGCGGTCGCAGGCCCAGGGTGCGCGGGACGTCGCGCACTTCCGCGGCTGGCAGCTCGACCTGCGGCGCCGTGAGCTCGTCCGCCCCGATGGGGTGGTGGTGGAGCTGACGACGGGTGAGTTCGACCTCCTGCTGGCCTTCGTCGAGCGGCCCGGGCGCATACTCATGCGCGAGCAGCTCCTCGACCTGGCCAGGCACCGTCCATTCGGAGGGCTCGAGCGTTCCATCGACGCCCAGATCAGCCGGCTTCGCGCCAAGCTCGCCACCAACGCGGAGGACGGCGCGCAGCTCATCAAGACCGTGCGGGGGATAGGCTACCTTTTCGGCAGCACCGTGGATTGGGCATGATGGGCCTCCTGCCGCGCTCGCTCGCCGGACGGACGCTGGCGGCGCTTTGCGTGGCCCTTCTGCTGCTGTTCCTCGCGATGGCAGCAGTCCACACGGTGCTGCTCGCACGGACTGTGGACAAGGCTGCCGAGGAGATCCTGGCCCGGCAATTGTCGAGCCTCATGGACTCGGTCGCAGCCGCGCCGGAGTGGGACCGGGACGCGATCGCGCACGGCCTGTCGCGATCCGACCTTGAGGTGCATTGGCTGCCGGCGAACGTACCCGACCCCTGGGGCAATGAGCACGTCCGCTGGGTTCCCCTGAGCGACCGCATCCGGGACCTGTCGCGGTTTCCGACAGCAGTACGGATCCGCCCCGGGACGATTGATGCCGACCAGAAGCGTATTCTCGGCGTAGCAGCGATCGCGGACTTCCCGGACGGCTCGCATCTGTTGGTCCGGATGTCTTCCTTCAACCTCCTGACAGTGGATACCGCTGCCTTGTATGGTTATGCGGCAGCGACGGCGCTGTTCGTCCTGGGGGCCGCTGCGTTGGCCCTGCGCTCCGCCACCGCTCCGCTGACGGCGCTCTCGACGGCGGTCCAGGGCCTGTCGTTGGAGGAGGCTCTGCCGGCGGTCGGCGACCACGCTCCGGAGGAGGTGCGCACGCTCGCGCGGCGCCTGAACGACATGGCGGACCGGGTGCGCACCGCGCTGCGGCAGCGCACGCTTGCCCTGGCGGCCCTGTCGCACGACGTCATGTCGCCGGTTTCCCGTCTCAAGCTTCGCGCGGCCGAGATGCCGGACGGCGATCAGCGGCAGGCGATCCAACGTGACCTGGCCGAGATCGAGACCATGGTCACGGACGTGCTTGCCTTCCTTCGTGGCGGACATGAGAGCGAACCCGTACGCATGCTGCACATGGCGTCCATCGTCCAGACCCTCGTGGACGAGTTCGCCTCGACCGGCGAGGCAGTTGCGGAGCTGCGCATGGACGACGTGGTCATCGAGGGCCGCCCCACCGCTCTCAAGCGCGCTATAGGAAACCTGATCTCCAACGCGGTGACCTATGGTCGCGCGCCCTGGATCGCGGTCGAGAACCGTGGCTCCGATCTGGCCATCCGGGTCGGGGACAATGGCCCAGGCATCCCGGCGAGCGATCTCCCGCTCATCATGACGCCGTTCTTCCGGGGCGACCGTGCCCGTGCGGCGGGAGGCGGCAGTGGTCTCGGTCTGCCCATTGCGCGCGCCATCGCGGTAGCGCACGGAGGCGACCTCACGATCGAGAGTCCCGCAGGTCAGGGTGTCGTGGCGACGTTGCTGCTGCCGAAGAAGATGCGTGCCACGACCTCCGACACGGAGAGCCGGCGGTTCCTGCCGCGCACTTCGGTCAATGATGCTTGTACCACCCCAGGCCGCGGATGTTGTTCCAGGAATCGGTCTGATGGCAGAGAAAGCACTGCTCCACGCGGGCATGCATCTGGCCGGTGATGCCCCGGTCCATCATCTCGAAATGCATCATGTAGTGGCTCGGTGGCGCCTGGTGGCACTGGACGCAGTCCTCGGACCGCGGCGAGGGATGGCGGTAGCCCGGCACCGTCCAGGCGCCCGTCGCATGGCAGGCCTGGCAGTCGCGGCCGAGCAGCCCGCGGTGCGGGTCCTGGTTGGTGTGGCAGCCGGCACAGTCCAGCCGCGCGGCCTCGCCAGCCGGCAGCGACCGCCCCTGCCGGCTGACGCCTTCCGAAAGACCAGCGACGCCGTCGCCGAGCAGGAGGCGCAGCTGGCCGAGGGCATGCCGGAAGCCGTCCGTCGGCATCCCCTCCCCGGCCGCACGGGCGTGGCCCGTGCGGGCCAGCACGGCATGGTCCATGAGGATGGGGCGCCGCTCGCGGCCCAGATGCTCGACGTGGCACCCCGCGCAGGTGCCGATCCCCGCATGGAAGGCCGTCGCGGGGCGCGTCACCAGCTGCGGGGCATCCGTCGCATGGCAGGTCAGGCAGGGGGTCGCCTCGGGGCCGCGCAGCGGGACGTGGCAGGCCTCGCACTGCTCGCCGAGGAAGGCGTGCGCGGCCGACAGCGGACCGGGCGACGCGGCGGCGGCCCAACCGGGCACGGCGCCCGAACCACCGCGCAGGAGGAGCACCGGCACCAGCACCGCCGCGGCGAGCCCGCTGGCCCCGAGGGCCGCGTAGAGCAGCGTCCTCGGCTTCACGGCGCGAGCCACCGCAGGCCGTAGTAGAAGCCGCTCCAGGCATGCAGGGCGAGCAGCGCGTACATCGCCAGCGCCGCCGCCACGTGCGCCACGGTCCAGCGCGAGAGCGCGCGCTTCAAGGCATCGCGCCGCGCGATCGCCCATTCCAGGTCGGCGATCGCGGCGGCAAGGCGACGGGCGCTCCCCTCGTCCGCCGGCACGCCCGCGGCGGAGGGCACGGTGGCAAGTGCCGCGTAGCGCGCCTGCATCGCCTCCAGCGCCGCGCGCTGGTCCTTCAGCTCCGCCCCAACGTGCAGCAGATAGTAGCGCCCGACGAAGCCGCTGCCGACGACGGCCAGCATCGCCACGACCAGCGCCACGCCCAGCGGGCTGCGATAGGCGTGACCGCTGTGCAGGATGCCGAGCAGCGCGCCGACGACGCCGGCATAGACATGGAAGGACAGCACGGCCCCGGGCCGGATGCGGCGCCGCAGCGGGGGGATGCGCTTGACCAGGGTGTAGGCAAGCAGCAGCACGAAGAGCAGCGCCGCGGCGAAGCCGAGCAGGCTGCCCGGCAGGCTGCCCGGGAAGCGCGGCGCCTGGTGCAGGACGTAGCCAGGCGCGATGAGCAGGAGCGCGCTGAACAGCGCGCCGACGGCAAGCTTCTCGGTTGCGCTCAAGCTCAGGCCTCGACCACCAGGTCGCCCTCGGACTTGGCCTGGCAGGCCAGGATCATCCCCCGCGCCTTCTCCTCGGGGGGCAGGCCGTCCTCCACCTCCATCGTCACCGCCCCTTCGCGAAGCGGCACCATGCAGGTGCCGCAGATGCCGACGCGGCAGGAGTAGTCGATCGCCACGCCGACGGCTTCCGCCGCCTCCAGCACCGTCTGGCCGCGCGCCAGGGGCGCGGCACGGCTTGATTTTGAGAAAGTAACGGTGGCCGAGGCAACCTGCTGGTTCGCCGGCACAGGGAGCGGGGAAGCGGCTGGCGTGGTGCTGACCGGGGGCGCTGCCTGGGCCTGAGGCGGCGGGGCGGCGGGCGCCGTGCTCGCCGGGGCCGGCGCCTGCCCGCGGGCAGGGCCGAAGGCCTCGGTCCGCACGTTCGCGGGGGGCACGCCGAGTTCGGCCAGCGCCGCCTTCACCGCCTCCATCATCGGCGGGGGGCCGCAGAGGTGGACGCGCCGGCGGGCGATGTCCGGCACGGTGCGCGCGATGAACTCCTTCGAGATCACGCCCTCCGGGCCCATCCAGGAGGTACCCTCGGCGCGGCGCATGGTGGCCGCGACATGCAGGTTCGGGTGACGGCGCTGCAGGTACTCCAGCTCGTCGCGGAAGATGAAGTCGCGCGTCGTGCGCGCGCCGTAGAGGAGGTGGATCTCGCCGGGCCAGGCGCGGTCCGTCAGCGTGCGGATCACGCTCATCATCGGCGTGATGCCGACGCCGCCGGCGATCAGCACGATGTCGCCGGCTTCCTGTCCCGTGAAGGTGAAGGCACCGCCGGGAGCGGCAACCTCGACCAGGTCGCCGACTGCGGTGGCGTCGTGCAGGTGGCGCGACACCTCGCCATGCTCCTCCCGCTTCACGGTGATCTCGACATGATCGACCCGCGTCGGCGGGGACGCGATGGTGTAGGAGCGGCTCACCCGCCGGCCGTCCGCTTCGACCGTGAGGGTGAGGAACTGCCCCGGGGCGAAGCGGAAGGGAATGAGCCCGTAGGCGGGATCCATCAGGCGGAAGGTCTTGACGTCCGGCGTCTCGGGGAAGATCGCCACGACGCGGAGCTTCCCGCGCCACAGCCGGGGCGGGGCCGTCGGCGTCGGCGTCGCCTCGGCGGGCACCGCTGGGCCCGGCAGCGGCGCGGCGGGCGCGGGCGGAGCGGCCGGCGCCGGGCCCGGCGGTGCCATCGCAGGGGCGGGGCGGGGCGCCGCCGTCAGCGCCCGCATCAGCGCACCGATCCGGCGCGTTCGTGCAGCCTGGATCGCCAGGGCCGCCAGGAGAGCCGCGATCAGCGCGGCCATGGTCGTCAGATGGTACCATGAAAGGCCCCACGGGGCCCTCCCATGGTCAACCACGGCCGCGGCGGCGGGCACGCTCAGCTGGTCGCGGAACCAGGCGAGCGCCAGGTCGCGCGGCGGCTGGCCCTCGGCCACCGCGCGCAGCATCCCGGTCCCGCTCTCGACCTGCAGCACGCCCTCGCGGACCGACTGGGCGGCCAGCCGGGCCGTCGCCGCATCGTCCGCCTGCAGCGCCGCCTCGAGGCGGGCATGGCCGGCGGCGATGGCCTGCGTACCCCAGCCGATGCGCCGCTCGGCCTCGCCGGAGACGAGCCGTCGAGCATCCGGCGTGAGCGCGGGCATGTCGAGGAGTGAGGCGAAGAACGGGCGCGGCGGGCCGCCCATGCAGCCCATCATGCCCATGGCCGCGCCCGGGCCGCAGCCCTGCCCCGCTTGGCCCAGGGCAGCCGGTCCCGGCGCCGGGACCGGCTGCGGCGCCGCGCCGGCGCCGGGGTGGTGTGCCGCGTGATCCCCCGGGTCGGTCTGCGCGCCGACGCTGCCCGACGCCAGGAAGGTCGCCGCGACCAGGGCAATGACGGCGGCAGCCCGTTCCTTGCCCCGCGCCACCCGGCGCCCGGTCACCTCGCCGGGGCCGGTACCCGGCACGTCGGCCGCATCGCTCCGGACACCCATGCGGGGCCGAAAGGCACCTGGCAGATCGGGGGCGGGCACCAGCCGGTCACATCCAGCGCCAGCAACGACGGTCGTCAGCGCGGCCCAGCATACCGCGGTCCGCCCGCGGCCGACAACCACGTCGCCGCCGTGGCGCGCTTCTCCGCCACCGCCCGTCCGCCCCGAAGCCATGGACCTAGAAGGTTCCGATGAAGGGCAGCATCGACGCCGTGGCGATACGCTTCTGGGCGTCGTCGAGCTGGGCGAAGAGGGCGTTGAACGCGAGGCGCGTGGTCCGGATCGACTCCAGCCGCGCAGCGATGTGGTTCTCGTAGCCGACCAGGCGCGCCATGGGATCGGCAGCGGTGTTCGCGCCGCGCAGCGCATCGCGGGCCGCGTCGAGGTGCTCGCGGCCGGCTCGGAGGGCGGCGGCGAAGGCATCCCAGGCCGCCGCCTGGGCGTCCGTGATGCGGAGTTCTGCGCGCATCTGGGCAATGCGGCCTTCGAGGCGCTGCGCGGAGCCGGCGGGGTTCCCGCCCGGCATCGACATCCCGGCACCCGGGGCCGCGGGAGGCTGGGCAGGCATCGCGCCCGCCTGCGGGCCGCCGCCCATGCGCATCATGCCCTGCATCATCGCCATCATCGGGCACATGACGACGGCGGTGCCGCCGCCCCCCGGCATCTGCATGGTACCCATCGGGACCATGGCCATGGGTGCCTGGCCCTGGGGGGTACCCATCGCGTCGTTCGACATTCCCGGCATGCCCGCCGACGCCCCGCCCTGAGCGCCGGGCCCCATCCGCATGGCGTCGTCGCCCATCATCCCGGGCATCCCGCCGGCGGCGGGCGCTTGGGCCGCAGGGGAAGGGGGCATCTGGCCTCCCCCCATCGGCATCATGTCCATCATCGCCAGGTGCAGCGGCTGCGGCTCGGTTCGAGCCTGGCCGATGCGGGGTCCGGCGGCGACCGCCGCGAGCGTGATGCAGGCGAGGAAGGCAGGCGGCATGCGCATGGCATGTGTCCTCTCGTTGATGACGCGAGCCTCGTCCCATCCGGTCCGCGCTGTGTCTGGATGGACGCGAGGGCAGCGCTTGCCTTACGGCGAACCAGGCATTCCGTACGCAGGGGCGTCTTGATCTCGCCAAAGTCCGGTGGTGCGCCCAAGTATCCCGCTCGGATGGGTCCATGTGACTGAGCGCACGACGGAGGCGTTTCATGCGTAGACGCGGTTTTTTGCTGGCCGGGGGCAGCCTCGCCGGACCCGTCGCATTGCGGGCCGGTGCCGCGGGCGCCAGTACGGAGCGACCAGGCCTGCGCGTCTGGCGGGATCCGAATTGCGGGTGCTGCGGCGCATGGGTTGCCCACATGCGCGCCGAGGGTTTCCAGGTCGAGGACAGCGTCGTGCCGTCCGTCGCGCCGATGCGGCGGGCCTTGGGGATTCCGGCCGATCTTCCGTCGTGCCATGCCGGCCTCGTCGACGGCATAGCCCTCGAAGGGCACGTGCCGGCTGCGGCCGTGAAGCGCGTGCTCGCTGACCGGCCTGCTGGCGTCAGGGGGCTCGCGGTGCCCGGGATGCCGATCGGCTCGCCCGGCATGGAAGTGCCGGGGCAGCCCGACGAGGCCTTCGACGTGATCGCCTTCGGTGATGGGCCGCATCGGCCATACATGCGGTTTGTCGGCGGGCGCCCGGACTGACCTTTCAGTCTGCTTTGACGGAGGTCGGGTGCCCGCACCGCCGCATGGACCGGGCGGTGCTTCGCAGGAAGGCAGGCTTCAACCGGCCTGACGCCCCGCGTCATACCAACCCGCGTTGATGTTGACACATCAACGCCCCTCAGACGCCGGGCGCCGCGCATCCGCGCGACTTGGCTTCGCGCCATTGGGCGCGCCGCCTGGGTCAACAACTCGGCGCGTTGGTATCACTTGCTTCGCAACCACTGAAGTCGGACGTGTCATTCATCGGCAACTTGGCACCCTGTGTGTCGGTGGCCCGGAGAGCGCGGCTCCGCTTGCACGGAGCCCCGGCGTCATGGCCGTGTCGAGCGGCCAAGCCCCGAGCCCATGGCGTGATCCATGTGCCGACACCCGGCCACCATGCTCTGCTGCTCGGCGGTGAGCGGCTGCCCCGACTGCGCCAGTTGGAGGATCGCGGGACACTGTTCCATGCGCGCCTGGTGGTCCATCGGCATGGTTTGGTGCTGAGGCGCGCAGGCCGACAGACCAAACACCAGTGCGGCTGTGACTGCGGGGGCGAAGACCCGCGTCGGGAGTAGAGACATGATCATCCCTCTTCGAGAAACGTGGTGCCGCATTTCCGGCGTTTTCCTCTCCCGACGCCCTTAACGGCGCGTCTTTGTCCTCGTTCAAACCCTCCTGGTTCCTTTCGCCGTCGGACGACACGCGCGTACAAGGCTTGTGTGTCATTGCCCAAGTCAGAAACGCGGACGAACGGGCGCATTCGGCAGCAAACACTTACTTGCTCTGGCGAGAGGGTTGGGGCGGCCTCGGGCGTTGGTTGCTGGGCGTGTCCTGGTGAACTCCGGCGACGATGGTACCTCCTTCGGTCATGACGATGACCGGTGCCGGGGCTTACCGGAAGCAATGATCTCGTCGCTGCCGCGTCGCCGCGCACAGAAGACAGCACGCCATGTCCGGCTGCCGCCTCGCCCATCCGGTCGGCACCCGCATGACGTTCGGGCCGATCCGGACATCGGGGACCGGTTGGGCAAGGGCTGCCTCGTGGAGCTACGGAGCGAGGACGATGCTTCCTGTGGACTGACGCGTGCCCGCGGCTGAGACGTCATCCTCAATCAAACTCCGTTAGCCGGAAAGCGCGAGCAGCGCAGGCAGCGTCCGCAGCAATACTATGTTACGTTGCGCATCAGGCGCGCCATTCGAGAAGGGCATCCCAAAACGAGGCCAGTTGGGGCGGACGCGACGCAGCGCCGTGGCACTGACCTCCGCGGTCACCCGCACCGCAGTGCCATCCGGCAGCACGATCTCAATGCGGTCATCCGGCGCGTCGTCGGGGCCACGGGCCGCGCTAGGCGGCGTCGGTCCAGCGGCACCTTGCAGTTCCGGCGCCGGCAACTCCCGCACGACGCGGACCGGCACGAAGCTGGGCCGCTCCGATGTCAGCTTGCCGCGCCGCCGCGCATCCCGCCATTGCCACAGCAGACCGCGGCTGACCTCATGCCGCCGCGCCACGTCCGCGAACCGGGCGACGGGCTCGTCCAACTCCGACAGGATCCGCAGTTTCTCCTCATCGCGCCACCGACGACGGCGCTCCACGCCGGTGATGATCTCCATGCCCCGCCGAACCCCCCGTCCTCAGCGGCGCTCCAAAGAGCGCCCGTAAGATCAAAGGACAGACTGCGCCGGCACGCGGTAGTCGGCCTTCGCCGGAGGCGTATGACGGAAGAGGCCGATCGTAGCAGCGCTGGTCGTGCCGGCGTCCGTCGCGTCGGGGTCCTGACACACTGCCCAGGGCAAGGCTATTCAAAGCGTGATCCGCTCCACCTCATCGAGCGAGACCCCCTCGCCGCGGCGGCCGTAGAGCTTCGTCGTGCGTGCGCTGGCGTGCCCCGCCATCGTCTGCGCGTGCTCCAGCAGCCCGCCGTTCTCCAGGTAGGCGGTGATGCCCCGCGCCCGCCAGGAGTGGCAGCCGATCCGCGTGGCGATGCCGGCGGCCTCCTCAATGTAGGCGTCGAGCCACTCCGCCAGTGTGTGGTGGCTGGGCATCTCGTGGTGCCGGCCGCCCTTCTCGTGCAGCCGCACCCACCAGCGCCTGCCGACGGGGTAGTAGCCGCCGACCCGCATCGCCGTCGCCGCGCCGACCCGCGCGAAGGTGTAGAGCAGGGTGCCGATCAGCGCCCGGTCGCGCAGGCCGACGACGCCGTCGGTCGGGATGGCGGCGAGCAGCGCCTTCGCCTCCTCGCGCGTCGGCATCCGCGTCTTGCCCCTGGCGGCGCTGTGCTTCGGGCCGCGCACCGGCGCGGCGGGGTTGTGCGGCACCACCTGGCCGACCACGAGCCAGTCGAACAGCATGCGCACCGCCGCGAGCCGCTGCTTCACAGTCGGCGCCGACAGCCCGCGCCCGAGGCCCTCCACCCAGGCCGCGACGTGCACGGGCTGCACCGCCGGCAGCGCCAGGCCGTGCCGCCCGCACCAGCCGAAAAATTCTGACGCGGCGCGCGTGTTCGGGTTGCGGATCGCGGCGGCGAAGAACTCGACATAGCGCCGCGCCGCCGCCTCGCCGGCGTCGGCGACGGTGGCGGGCACGGCGAGCGCGCCGGGCAGGGCGGGGGAGAGGCGGTCGGGGAGGACCAGGTCATGCGCCATCGTCGCCTCCCGCACCTTCCGCGGTGATGCCGTGCGCCAGGAGGAAGGCGCCCATCGCCCCGGGCACGTCGCCGAGGCCGAGCCAGCGCCGGGCCTCGTCCATCCCGGCGCGGCCGGTGCGCAGGAGGTCGGCCGTCAACGCCTCCACGACCAGGCGCTCGAGCGTGGCGTGATCCGGGCTGCCGAGCCGCTCGGAGAACCAGTCGGGCAGATCCACCGTGACGGTGACGGAGCTCACTGGTGCACCTTCGGGCTGTCGGACACTACGCCGCTACGCGGCTCCGCGCCCGACAGCCCGAGCGCCTGCCGTGATGGCCTGCGTCGCTTGCCGCTGGACGGCCCGGGTGAGACCCGCCGCGCAGCAGGTGCCGGGAGATCGAGACGGACCCCAGGGTGACGCGCCAGTGCCTGCCAGCCGGAGCGCCTGTCAGTGAGCGATCCGCACGACCTCCCGGCCCGGGCGGGCCTATCCCAACCCGAGGAGGTCAGCCCATGCCATTCCATGCCGGTCTCGACTGGGGCGGCACCCGCCACGCCATCTGCGTCCTCGACGCGACGGGCACCGTCCTGGCCCGCTTCAAGGCGGACCACGATGCCGCCGGTCTCGCCGAACTGCTTGCCCGCCTGCGCAAGCTTGCCCCCGCGGCCGAACTGCCCATCGCCATCGAACGCCCCTCGGGCCTGGTGGTCGACACCCTCATCGCGGCCGGTCACCCGGTCATCCCGATCCATCCCAACATCCTCAAGGCCTGCCGGCCCCGCTATCGCGCCGCCGGCGGCAAGCCCGACCCGGGCGATGCCCTTCATGCTCGCCGATGTCCTGCGCGCCGACGGGCATCGCTGCCGCCCGCTCCGGCCGGCCTCGGCCGAGATCAGGGCGCTGCGCGCCCTGGTCCGCGGCCGCGACGACCTGGTCCGCCAGCGCCTTGCCCTGGCCAACCAGCTCCGCAGCCTCCTCGACGGCTTCTGGCCCGGCGCCGCCGCCATCTTCGCCGACATCAGCAGCCCGATCGCGCTCGCCTTCCTCCGCCGCTACCCAACCCCCGACAGCGCCGCACGCCTCGGGACCAAGCGCCTCGCCAGCTTCCTCGCCCAGCACAGCTACCGCGGCCGCCGCACCCCCGCCGAACTGCTCGCCCGCCCGCGCGCCGCCCCCAACGGCCTGGCCAGCGAGCCGGAGGCCGAGGCCAAGGGCGAACTCGCCCGCGCCCGCGCCGCCCTCCTCGAGCCGCTCGGCGCCGAAATCGCCCGCCTCTCCGCCTGCATCGAGCACGCCGTCGCCGAACTGCCCGACGGCCAGACCGTCATGTCCTTCCCGCGCGCAGGCCGCATCTGCGCCGCCGTTGGCAGCATGCTTCCAACCCTCGCCGAACTCGGCGATGTCCGCGAGCGCTTCCCGACCGAGGACCAGCTCGCCGCCGAGGCCGGCGTCGCGCCCGTCACCCACGCCTCCGGCAAATCCCGCGGCGTCGCCTTCCGATGGGCCTGCAACAAGAACCTCCGCGCCGCCATCACGACCTTCGCCGACAACTCCCGACACGCATCCCCTTGGGCTGCTACCGTCTGTCGCAGCGCCCGAGAGCGCGGATGCAAGCACCCCCACGCCATCCGAATCCTGGCACGCGCATGGGTCCGCGTCCTCTGGAAGGCATGGCAAGACAGACAAACCTACAACCCCGCACAACATACCGCCGCCACCAAGATCGCCGCCTGACACTTCAGGGGTGGACACAGGGTGTCTCACGCCGCCTGCGCCGGCCGCGCCCGCGCCATCTCGCCCAGCGCCGCATGCCAGGCCTGGAACATCAGCAGGTTCCAGATCATCCGGTCCCACCCTCGCCCCTGCCGCGTGTAGCCCTCCCACAGCCGCCGGCAGGCGCCGACGTTCAGCAGCCCGTGCGCGGCCAACGCCTCGCGGCTCAGCAGCGCCTCCGCCCAGTCGCGCAGCCCCTCCTTTACCCAGAGCTCGACCGGCGCGCTGAAGCCCATCTTCGGGCGGTCCACGATCGCCTGCGGCACGTGCCGGTAGAGGATCCGCCGCAGCGGCACCTTGCCCGTCTCGCCCTCCACCTTGGCCGCGGTCGGGAAGCGCCAGGACAGCTCGATGACGCGGTAGTCCAGCAGCGGGCAGCGCACCTCGAGCGAGGTGGACATGCTGGCCCGGTCCACCTTGGCCAGGATGTCGTCGATCAGGAAGGAGGCGCTGTCCATGAAGGTCAGCCGGTCGATCGGCGTCGAGCGGCCGAGCCGGTAGGCCTCCGCCGCCAGCTGCGGGGTGAAGGCGGCCGGATCGGCCAGCAGCCCGCCCGGGTCGAGCGACTGCGACATGATGACCTCGCCGAAGGCCTCCGGGTCGCCATTGTCCAGCAGGCGCTGCAGCAGGCCGAGCCGCCGCTCCAGCTTCTGGCTGCCCCAGCGCCCGGCGGCGGGACCGGCCAGGTGGGCGATCAGCCCCCCCGCCACCGCCCGCAGCGGCCCCGGCACCGCGGCGCGGCGGGCCAGCCACTTGTCGGCCGCGGCATAGCGCTGGTAGCCGCCGAACAGCTCGTCCCCGCCATCGCCCGAAAGCGCCACCGTCACCCCGCGCCGCGCCATGCGGCAGAGCAGCGTGGTGGGGATGATGCTGTCGTCGGCAAAGGGCTCGTCGCAGATCCCCGGCACCTCGCGCACCATGGCGAGCGTCTCGGCCGGGGTGACGACCTGCTCCTCGTGCCGGGTCCGCAGGTGGCCGGCGACGGCGCGGGCGTGCCCCGCCTCGTCCCATTCCTTCGCCGAGAAGCCGATGGCGAAGCTGCGCACCTCGGCCCCGGTCGCCGCCATCAGCGCGGTGACCAGGCTGGAATCGATGCCGCCCGAGAGGAAGGCGCCGAGCGGCACGTCCGCCACCATGCGCCGCGCCACCGCGTCGCGCAGCAGCGCCTCCAGCTCCTCGACCGAGGCGGTGCGGCCGCTGGCCTGCGCGTCGAGGCCGGCGAGCGCCGCCTCGCGCAGCGACCAGTAGGGGCGGGACGCGGGGGTCTCCCGCCGCGCCGCCGCGGCGGCGTCGAGCCGCAGCAGGTGGCCGCCCGGCAGGCGCCGTGCCGCGCCGAAGATGGTCTGCTCGCCGAGCCCGTAGCCGAGCTGCAGGAAGCCGGCGAGGGCGGGCTGGGAAATGCCCGGGTCGAAGCGCGGATGCGCCCAGAGCGCCTTCAGCTCCGAGGCGAAGAGGAAGCTCTCCCCGGCCCAGGCGTAGTGCAGTGGCTTCTTGCCGATGCGGTCGCGGGCCAGCCACAGGCAGCGCTCCCGCCGGTCCCAGACGCCGAGGGCGAACATGCCGTTGAGGCGCGGCAACGCGGCCTCGACGCCCCATTCCGCGATGGCCTCCAGCAGGATCTCGGTATCGGAGTGCCCGCGCCAGGACTGCGGGCGGCCGCGCGCCGCCTCGATGGCGGCGCGCAGCTCGGCGAAATTGTATATCTCGCCGTTGAAGACGATGGCGTAGCGGCCGCAGGCCGAGAGCATGGGCTGGTGCCCGGCCGGCGAGAGGTCGAGGATGGAGAGGCGGCGGAAGCCGAGCGCGGCGCCGCCCTCACGATCGATCCAGGTGCCCTCGTCATCGGGCCCGCGATGCACCAGGCGGTCGCGCATGGCGGCGACGAGGTGGCGGGCGGTGGGCTCGTCGCCGATGCCGCCCGGGGTGATGAAGCCGGCAATGCCGCACATGCTGGTCCGCTCTCGGCGCTGCGCCCGGAAGGGCCGGGCAGGTCCGCAGCACGCTATGCCGCGGGTGCGAAGATATCGCGAAGCCTTCCGTGCTGCCAATGTGGCGCCGTCACTCCGGGCGGTCGGGGTGGCGCAGCAGCCAGAGGCGCTCATGCGCGGCGACGAGGGCGGCCATGGCGTGCTGCCGGCGTCGGGGGTCGGGGTCCGCTTCGAGCGCCTCCTCGCCGAGGCGGAGAAGCCTGGCGGCGAGGTGGAGGCGTCCATCGTCGCAGGCGCGGTGGACCGTGGCGAGAAGCAGGTCCTGCAGGCGTCGGCCGCGCTGGGGTGTCATGGCCAGGGGGCGACGGGCGAGGGTCGCATCCGCCAGAGGTGGAGGGGTGTCCACGATGCGCCCGGCGCAGTGGTGGAGAGCGTCGGGTGATGAGGCAAAGAGAAAGCCGGACACCTTGCGGCGTCCGGCTTCGGTCAGGCGATGGAACGCTCAGGCGGCCTTGCGGCGGGCACGGGCCAGGCCGAGGCCGAGCAGGCCGGCGCCGAGCAGGGCGAGGGTGCCGGGCTCGGGGATGGCGGCGGCATTGGCGCTGAAGGTGAAGTTGTACTGGCCGACCACGTTCGGGTTGCCCGCGGTCTGGAAGGACAGCGAGTAGGTGCCCGGCGTCGCATCGAAGCCCGCGTAATTCATCGTCGCGTCGCCTTCCAGAACGATGCCGCTGTTGTTCTGCGTGCTGATGGTCAGCGAGTTCAGGTCGAGCGTGAAGGTCGGTGCGATGATCGGCACGCTGAGGAAAGCGGCGACCGGAGCGAAGGGGCTGAAGCTGAAGTCCTGGATGGTGCCCGTGTTGCCGAACAGGGGGGCCAGGTCCAGCGTCGCCACGGTGACGAGGACACTGCCGCTGCCACCGCCCGCCGGAGCGAAGTCGATCTGCGTGGCGGCGCCGAGCAGCACGCCCGTGCCGACGCTGTTCTGCGCCTGGTACGCGCCGCTCCAGCCGAGCGTGCTGCCGTCGAGGAGCGGTGCCGCGGCGGCGCTGACGGTGGTGGCCGCCAGCATGCCGAGTGCCGCGACCATGTTCCTGAGGGTGCTCATCGGTAACTCCGTTGCTGCTGGTAGGAGGATGCGTGCGGTCGCACACCAGCCTGTAACTCCATCCTAGCAACCGCCGTGCCAAAGACATGCGCCTTTGAAATTCAAAGTATTATGGATTTCCGATTTCGCCTGAGCCCGCGTCTGTAAAGCCCTCCGACATGCCCCTGCCGCGGTGTCGCAGCCTTGGGGCAGCGCAATACGGCACTGCCCCAGTCGAAGGGCCCAGCTTTCGGATACGGCCGGGCGCGGGGTGGGCAGACGCCTGCCAGCGGCCCCGCTCCATCTGCTGCCGCTCGCTGCTTCTTGGTTCCCTGGTGCCTGTCGTCGCCGACTGCGGCGTGCTGTTCCGGAAGGGCCGCGATCGGGCCGGCGCCTTGACGCAACACCAATCCGACTGACCGACAAGAGAGGCGCGGATACGCGGCCCGCCACCATCGCGCACAACCGCGGCGCACAATATCAATCCTTTTCCGCACCAATCTCTCGGCGTCAGCCTTCCGAACCTCTATGATCGACCTCGGGCCGTGCACCGGCTGCGTTCCGCGACGCTTCCGGGAGGCCGGACAGATAGCGAGGTCACCCATGCCTGCCCGCCTTCCCATGCTTCCGCTGGCGCTCACCGCCCTGCTGACTGCTGGCCTGGTCCTCGTCACGCTCGGCCTGACTCAGGCGTCGCAGGTCCGCGACAATCAAGTAGGGGCAGCCAGCCCGCTGCCGCAGCAGGTCCTGATCCGGCTGCAGCAGGCGCGCCCGGTGGAAGCGGGGCGGCCGACTGCTGAATTGCGCACTGGGCGCTGAGACGGGGCAATGCGGGACCTCGCCTTCACCGCTGTCATGCTCGGACTGCTGCCGCTGGCGGCGGCGCAGCCCTTCGTCGGCGTGCTGCTGTGGTCCTGGGTCTCCTTCATGAACCCGCATCAGATGATGTGGGGCTTCGCCTCCGGCGTGCCCTGGGCCCTGCTGGTGTTCGGCACCACCGTGCTGGGCTGCCTGCTGGCGCGCGAGCCGCGGCACCTGGCGGTGAACGCGGTGACCGTGCTGCTGGCGCTGTTCCTGGTCTGCATCACGCTCACCTCGCTTGTTGCGATCGTGCCGCCCGTGCGCGTCTGGGAGAAGTGGGAGTGGGTTTCGAAGGTCCTGCTGGGCCTGCTGCTGACGGCGGCGCTATTGAACAGCCAGCGGCGCATCCATGCGCTGGTCTGGCTGATGGTGATCTCCATCGGCTTCTTCGGGGTGAAGGGCGGTGCCTTCACCCTGCTGACCGGCGGCGGGCACATCGTCATGGGGCCGCCGAACAGCCCCATCGGTGACCGCAACCAGCTTTCCGTGGCCCTGCTGGTGGCGATCCCGCTGATGAACTACCTGCGCCTGCAGTCCCGTCACAGGATCGTACGCCATGGCCTGGTGGCGGCGATGGTGCTGACCCTGTTCGCCGCCGTCGGCAGCCAGTCGCGCGGGGCCCTGGTGGGCCTGGCCGCGACCGCCGTGTTCCTGTGGTTCCGCAGCCCGCACAAGCTGCTGTCCGGGCTGGCGATCGCGGCCGGCGTCGGCCTGGCGCTCTGGTTCATGCCCGAGAGCTGGTGGCAGCGCATGGGCACCGTGGAGACCTATGAGGCGGATGCCTCGGCGATGGGCCGCGTCCAGATCTGGAAAGCGTCGCTGCAGATCGCGCTGGCCTATCCGCTGGCGGGAGCCGGCTTCTACAGCATGTATACGCGCGAGGTTCTCGACATCGTCGCACCCGGGACCAGGCCCCTGGCAGCCCACAGCATCTGGCTGGAAGTGCTGGGGGAGCACGGCTTCCCGACCTTCTTCGTCTGGCTCGGCATCCTCCTGGCGGGGGTGTTCTACTCGCTGCGCATCGGCGCCCTCGCCCGCGGACGGCCCGAGCTGCAATGGGCGGCGGACCTGGCGCGCATGGCGCAGGTCTCGGTCGTGGCCTACACGACGGCCGGCAGCTTCGTCTCGCTGAGCTATTGGGATTTCTTCTGGACGCTGCTGGTGGTACTCGGGGCGACACATGGCCTGGTCGCCGCCACCGCCCGCCAGCCGCGCGCCGCGGAGCCGGTGCAGGCGGCGCGCGTGCAGCAGGGCTGGCGGGTACGGACCGCCGGTGCCTCGTCGCGTTCCACCGTCACCGGCCTGGGCAAGCCAGGTCCCTGACCCACACGGATCGCCAGGAACAGCCACATGGACGCGATCTACTACCTCACCATGCTGATCGGGATCGCCTGGCTTGCGGTGTGGAGCGTGCTGCCCGAGGAAAGCCCGCTGCAGCGGTGGTGGTGGCCTTTCGACATGACCACTCCCGAGACACGGCCGCCCGAAGAGACCACGGGTCCACGCCGGCATGGCCGCGCCGCGGGCAACCGCTGGCGCCCCGCCAGGAGGGGCGGCGAGACGCCGCCCACGGCTCGTAGATAAGTTGGGATAGCCGCAGATGACCCGCCCCTGGCCGCCCTCTGCAAGCCCGGCAGACCAGCAGCCTGCCAGCTCGCACCCCGCCCTGCACCACCCTGCGCTGCGCCGCCGCCAGGGATTGCTGCTGCCGCTGCTGCTGCTGGTTGCAGGCTGTGCCGCGCCGCAGCCCGCCGACGCGCAGCAGGCCCGGCGCTCGGCCCGCACCGCTGCCTCGATGCCCCCCGGGATCGGGCGTGTGCAGATCCAGAACGCCGGGAGGCGCCCCCTCTCCTCGGGCGTGACGACGTTTGGCCAGGCCTTTGCGGCGGGTGAGGTTGCGTCCGGGTCTGGCCT
>ERZ1066121.607-NODE-607-length-31907-cov-13.451212_pt1 | contig 31907 bp, 31 predicted proteins | sample MGYA00382768_ERZ1066121 | MGnify/ENA primary metagenome ERZ1066121 (study PRJEB33369, sample SAMEA5778351) | biofilm metagenome | biome: Industrial cooling water; feature: Water cooling tower basin; material: Biofilm | place: United Arab Emirates | collected...
ATAGAGTGCTGAGTAGAAAGTGCTGAGTGCTGAGTATAGTTAGGAGTTAGGAGTTAGGAGTTAGGAGTTGGGAGTTGGGAGTTGGGAGTTAGGAGTTGGGAGTTAGGAGTTAGGAGTCAGGAGTCAGGAGTTAGGAATGAAGAATAGTAGTTTCAACTGATCACTCAGCACTCAGCACTCAGCACTCAGCACTCAGCACTCATCACTCAGCACTCAGCACTCAGCACTCAGCACTCATCACTAAAAATTCATCACTTTTAACTGATTTTGCGGTACTGTTTTAATGGATGGTTAAGAAATATTTAATTATTCTTCCACCACTACCGAACGGAATATTTTTGCATTTTTCCAAATTTCTTAAGTTTTCTCAGTTTTCCCGAACTGGGCAATTGTTCATCGTTGTGACCGACATCTTATCATCAGGAGCATATAAGCGCATGGTTCCCAATCATCCCGTCACTTCGGATTGCGATTTCCAATCTACCAACGAGGATAGCAACTATAATGAACGACCCGACAAGCCAGAAGAAGCTTGTGGAGTTTTTGGCATTTACGCACCCGATGAGGATGTTGCCAAGCTGACTTATTTCGGATTGTACGCACTGCAACACCGAGGTCAAGAATCAGCAGGTATTGCTACGTTTCTTGGTGACACAGTTCATTTATACAAAGACATGGGTCTAGTATCCCAAGTCTTTAACGAATCGGTTTTAAGCGAACTGCCTGGTACAATTGGTGTCGGTCACACGCGCTATTCCACTACAGGTTCTAGTCGTAAAGTCAATGCTCAACCTGCTGTTGTAGATACGCGGTTAGGTAAATTAGCTTTAGCACACAATGGCAATTTAGTCAATACTGTAAAATTGCGTGACGAACTTGTAAAAGACAGTATTAACTTGGTGACAACAACTGACTCCGAAATGATAGCGTATGCAATCGCGCAGGAGGTAGGCGCCGGATTAGACTGGTTAGATGGCGCCATCAAAGCATTTCATCGTTGTGAAGGTGCATTTAGTTTAGTAGTGGGTACACCAGTAGGAATAATGGGTGTACGTGACCCCAATGGTATTCGTCCACTTGTAATAGGTACAATTGGCTCTAATCCAGTTCGCTATGTATTATCATCAGAAACTTGTGGTTTAGATATAATTGGCGCCGATTATTTGCGTGATGTTGAGCCAGGTGAGGTTGTATGGATTACCGAAGCGGGATTAGCATCATACCATTGGAGCAAAAAGCCACAAAGAAAGCTATGCGTGTTTGAAATGATTTACTTTGCACGTCCTGATAGCTTAATGCACAACGAAACATTATATAGCTATCGAATGCGCTTAGGGCGCCGACTTGCTACTGAATCTCCAGTAGAAGCGGATATAGTATTTGGTGTACCAGACTCAGGAATACCTGCTGCAATTGGTTATTCCCAAGAATCAGGAGTTAAATACGCTGAGGGATTAATTAAAAATCGCTACGTTGGACGTACATTTATCCAACCTACACAAGCAATGCGTGAGTCGGGAATTAAAATGAAACTTAACCCACTCAAAGATGTTCTGGTTGGCAAGAGAGTGATAATTATTGATGACTCGATTGTGCGAGGTACAACTAGCCGTAAACTAGTAAAAGCTTTGCGTGACGCAGGCGCCATCGAAGTGCATATGCGAATATCCTCACCTCCAGTCACTCACCCTTGTTTCTACGGTATAGATACAGACACTCAAGACCAGCTAATTGCCGCACGCTTGTCTGTAGAAGAAATTCGCAAACAACTAGAAGTTGATAGTCTTGCTTACCTCAGTTGGGAAGGAATGCTAGAAGAAACCCAAGAAGACACCAACAGCTTTTGTTCAGCATGTTTCACAGGTGACTACCCTGTAGCTATACCCGAACAAGTCAAACGCACAAAACTAGTCCTAGAAAAAGTTACAGTCTAATACTGTTGCAATTTATCTTGTAAAATCATGTTTTGTGGAATGGGCATCCTTGCCCGTTCCATCTGAATACTTCTAAAAACAACAAGAGCATCTCAATTATGCTTGTGCAGAATTGGAATGCTCTTGAAGTGACAGTAAATTTTTATTATCAAAAATGGGCCAAGATTTTATTTAACCTGAACCATTATTGCAATTAAATTTCTATCTATGATGAATTTACTTAAAATGACCTTAAACCAGGAATTTTAATATCTGTTATTACGGAAGTTGCCTCTGCGGTCTCCACCACCACCACCAAATGAACCTCTGTTGTTCTCTCTTGGTTTAGCTTTATTAACCTTGAGGTCTCGTCCCATCCATTCAGCACCGTCAAGAGCTTCAATAGCAGCTGCTTCTTCAGCTTCTGTACTCATCTCAACGAAACCAAAGCCACGAAGACGACCGGTTTCTCGGTCTGTGGGTAGTTGAACTCGCTTTACAGTACCATACTCTTGGAATACAGCATTTAAGTTTTCTTCTGTAACCTCATAGGAGAGGTTGCCTACATAAATTGACATCTATTTTTCTCCGAAATTAAGCATGTTTAGAGATCTAGATTTCGGAGAAAAGTCCGTGAATAGTGAAAACAAACGTGGTCGTCCGAATTAAGTCTCGTCAGCAATTATAGCACAGTTTGCTTCTTCTCAAGGTGAATAGAGTGAAATCTATTTCTCTACGTACTCCGTGTCTCTGTGGTAAATAGATATACGCTTCACAATTTTTCACAATGAAGACTAGCTTCGCTGCAAAAACTCAATATTTGGTATTAATGGGTCTGAAACAACACCTACACCAATAAAACCCCAACGTTTTAGTATACCTGGAACTTGGCTATTGGAAACCATCTCAATTCCTAAACGACTTGCATATTCAGAGGCGTGGGTATTGAGATAGCTCAAAGCGTCGTATTGCTCTTTAAATAACAGCAAGTAACTTGATTCGTTTTCATGAGGACGCGCTGCCAAGTACTTACCGTCAGTTTTAGAACGCATTATATAGTAAAAATCGAGAGCCATAATATTATAGTGCTGAGTAGAAAGTGCTGAGTGCTGAGTAGATGATATAGTGCTGAGTAGAAAGTGCTGAGTGCTGAGTAGAAGAGGAGCGGAGTTATTACTCAGCACTCAGTACTCAGTACTCAGCACTCAGCACTCATTACTCAGCACTCATTACTAATTGAGGTCTTCGAGTTTGATGCGTGGGTCTGCGGCTTTGAGCAGTAAGTCGGCTATTAAGTTGCCTATAATTAACAGAACGGCGCCCATAACCAAGCTTGCCATTAGTAAATATAAATCTTGAGCTTGTAATGCCTGTAATGTTAACCTACCCAAACCGGGCCAATTGAAGAAATATTCTGCAATAAAGGCGCCATTCAATAAACCAGCTAGCTCAAACCCTAAAAGAGTAATTAGCGGGTTGATAGCATTGCGAAGCGCATGAACATAGATAACACGGTTTTCTGGTAAACCTTTCGCACGCGCTGTTTGAATATAATCTTGCCGTAGTACATCAAGCAGTTCACCACGGGTAATGCGTTGTAACCCAGCAAAGCTAGTAACACTCAAGGCAATTGTGGGTAAAAACATATGCCAAATAATGTCAATAAATTTACCAAATATATTTAATTCATCGTGGTAAATACTCGTCATACCCCCTACCGGAAACAAGGGAGCAGTAATTTGAGCAAATATTAATAGTATGAGCGCAGTCACAAAACTAGGAAAACCTTGCCCAGCATAACTAATCACCTGCAAAATTCTGTCGGCAGCACGATTTTGCTTCACAGCAGCAAAAATACCTAGAGGAATTGCAATTGCCCAAGTTAGGACTAACGAGGAAATAGCTAAATATAGTGTCGCTGGTACCCGTTCCCATAACAACGACGAAACCGAACGCTGATAAACAAAACTTTGTCCAAAGTCCCCTTTCGTAATAATTCGTCGTAACCACAGGAAAAATTGCTCAAACCATGACTTATCCAAACCAAACTGGCGTTTTAGCTCCGCAATTCGTTCTGGCGAAATTTTCGGATTTTGCCGCAATGTATCCAAATAATCACCAGGCGACAATTGAATAATGATAAAAGATAATGCAGACGCAAAAAATAAAGTGAACAGCGCTTGCGTCACACGCTTAATGATATATACAAAAGTATCACTTGTTATAAATCTTATTATTGAATCTTTTCCCGATTCCCAAGAAACCCTGCTTGCTGTCATAATGATAATTTAATAGTTAATAGTATGGTGCGTGACGCTAATAAAAAATTCTAACGTAGTTAAAAGACTCGTAGCGTCACGCACCAGTCAATATATTGTGACAATGATTTAATACTCAACGAGCGAGATAATCGGTACATTTGGTAAAGACGCTCGCCCGTTTAAGTCCTGTAGCTCGATAATAAACCCAAACCCCACCAGATTGCAGCCGCACAACTGTAACAGTTTAGCGGTCGCAGCAGCAGTACCACCAGTTGCAATTAAATCGTCTACGATTAAAACTTTGCAATCTGGTTGAATAGCATCCTGATGGATTTCCAAACAGTCAGTACCATATTCTAATTGGTACTCGATAGAATGGACGGCACTTGGCAATTTGCCTGGTTTACGTACCGGAATAAAACCAGCACCTAATTCGTATGCTAAAGGAGTACCAAAAATGAATCCCCGTGATTCCATGCCTACTACGTAATCGACTGTTAAGTTTGCGTCAATACATCTTTGTTTCAGTAAATCTATGGTGTATCGTAATCCCTTCGCATCACGCAGTAATGTTGTAATATCCCGAAATACAATACCTGGCTTAGGAAAATCTGGGATGTCCCGAATTAATGACTTTAAATCCATACAATCAAATCCATACAATATATTTAATTAAATCAGTTGATGTTGGCGCCGAAGCGTTAAATATACGGATGGCGTCATCTCGTCAAATCGTCCATTATAACGGTATTCGTTTGATTTGCGGACTCCGTTACACTCTTATCATTGACGATTAACCCAATCTACACGAAGCTAGGGATGGAACAACCCACCCCGCTCATAGCAATCAAACAGGAATCATAATGAATGATGCAGCTAAGATGTAGCTTTATTCGTCAGATGTGATAACGAAAGTGGGTAAACTATGTAATAAAAACATTGATTCCTTGTATACGGAAACCTTTCAATCGAATGAGTAACTAATGTATATATCAGGCAGTGCTTTGTCGTCGCTCCCAGGAGGGTGTAAAGGTTAACGCTTGGGTATCTTTAAGTAGTTTTATGTAGTCATATGCAGCCTTGTAGTGGTATTTATAATGAATGTCTCAGCTAGTTTAACGCCCTATAACCATAATTCAATGCCGTCGTCGCTTCCGATGATTTTGGACACTTTACCAGAACCAGCGATTGAGGGACAAGATTGTCCCCGTCGAACTCGGTTGCAAATCGACCTAATTTTACTCGCGATTGAAGCTTTAGAGCTAGGAGGTTCTGAAGCAATTTTGGCTTTTGCTGAAGAATTAGACCTCAAAGGTATTATTAAAGACCGAGTAAATCTGTGGCGAATGCGTAGCAGCAACCCAATGCGAAGAGCGCATATACGGCGCCCTTTAACTATTATGGAAGCAAAAGCCTTAGTAGTAATAGCCTGTTACATTGCACGTCGCTTAACAGTTACAATTCGCCAATTGCTGATGATATACCAGCAAATGACCGATAAACAAATACCACTCGAACAAAATCTTAGGTTATCGAACTACTTAGAAAGGTTCCGCGCGCATTTCAAAAGCCGCATGAATCCACGTCGTACGTCGGGTGTATTATCTGTAACTAGCGACGAAAAACTTGATGAGCTAGCAATTGATTTGCTGGGCAAATTATTATTTTGTACCGGAACTGCTGGAATGCAACGGTTTTGGATTAGCCTTTTTGACGGTGAAGTGAATTAAAATTATGAATATTCAAAGAAAATATAGTTTACCCAATTGCACCCTGCTTCTCGAAGGTTTAAGCGACGCATCGAAAGCCACACATTTTCAAGAAATGCGTCCAGAACTATCTATATTAGTTAATGTAGAATGCTATTTATCTGGTTTAAAGCAACCCCTAGTTGGTGGACGTGAATTTTTTGAAAACTTAGTACGTGTAGTTAGTGGTTATGCACAAGAGTTCTTGAGCAATGTTCCAAACCCACTCGCGGAAAATAAAGATACTGACATAGTACAACTGCACACAATTGATAGCAATCGCCACAAATTAATTGTTAGTTCAGAAACTGTTCATGTTGACTCTTTTAATTCTGATATTAAAATGCCCGTTGAAATCGAACTTAATACAGTACAATTGTTCGATTTAGTTGAAGCGGTAGACCAATTTTTTGCGGATACCCAAACACTACCAGAATTAACTTTAGCCCTTCAATCATCTCGACGTCCAGGTGGCGCCAGTGACTCTGTAACAAAACAGATTGTACCAGCAACAGTAGGGTTATCGAGTTTAGCGGCAGCAGCGCTTGCATTTAGCTTAATTCCCACACCGCAACCAAGGGTAGCACAACCCGAAGCTCAAAAAGACTCAAATAGTCTAACAGCGAATTCGACGCCAAATGTGGCAACTCCGGTTGGAGTTTCACCCACCCCAGTAGTAACCGATGCTGCAACTGTTCCCACACCTGGAATAACAGCAACTCCTACTCCTACTATAGAGACTTTTTTGGCACCGACTCCTGGAGTAACACCAACACCAACATCAACACCAACAGTTGCAGCGACTCCAGGTGTACCACAAGATATTGAGGCACTTTTAAAGACAGTTCCAGAAATAACCGACCCATCACAACTACGCGCATTAAATCGCCAATTATACAACCAAATTAACCCAGCTTGGGCAGGACGCGGCGCCTTAAATGAAGATGTAGTATTTCGTGTGGGTGTAGGAGCGGATGGTGCAATTCTTGGCTATAAACCAGTTAACAAAAATTCAAATGACGCAGTAAGTCAAACACCTTTACCCAATTTGCTTTACAACCCTGCAACAAGAAGTTTAGCAACAAATGAACCAATCGCTCAGTTTCGAGTTGTATTTAGAAAACAAGGAGTGTTAGAAGTTAGTCCTTGGTTGGGTTATTCTAAACCACCACAAGTAGTTGGCGAAAAAATTAAAGATGCAAATCAACTCAAAGAATTAAATACAAAACTATACGATACGCTTCGTAATAGTTGGAGTGGTACACCAAGCTTTAACACTGACTTAAAATACAGAGTAGCAGTAAATAAAGAAGGTGTAATTGCTGACTACGAACCACTGAATAAAGGAGCTTTTGACTTTTACCGAGAAACTCCCCTGCCTAAAATTTTTAATGAAATCTACGGTTCTAATGTTGCTCCACCAGATACTAAGCAACCTCTCGCTCACTACGAAGTTATATTTAAACCCAGTGGGACGTTAGAAATTCAACCTTGGGAAGGATATCAATAAAAAGTGAAAAGTGCTGAGTGCTGAGTTAGGAGTTAGGAGTTAGGAGTTTGAAGTTAGGAGTTGGGGAAGACATAAATTGTCATTCTGAGCGCAGCGAAGAATCTTTAAAATTTTAAGAAGTTATAGAGATGCTTCACTACGTTCAGCATGACATAGAAGGGCACTCAGCACTCAACACTCAACACTTAGCACTCAGCACTCAGCACTCAGCACTCAGCACTCAGCACTTTATTTAACAATTCGTCCCATATAATTACCCCACAATTGTGCGGCTTGAGCGCTGCTACCAGATGTGGGTTTAATTTCGTCGTTGCCAAGCCAAATACCTGTGGCAAGGCGCCGACCGGGAATAAAACCAATGAACCAAAGGTCTACGTTTTTATCGGTAGTACCAGTTTTGCCTGCTTCTCCAAAACCAATTGCGGCGCCTTTTCCTGTACCGTTTGTAATTACACCCCTAAGTAACTGCGTCATTGTAGAAGCTACGTTTTTTGAGAGAACACGCTTGTTAGCATCTGGGTCTTGGTCGTAGGAGTAGATAACGCGACAGGTTTTTAAATCATTACGGTCAGGACAATCACTACTGTCTAAAATGCGACTAATTGCGTGAGGACGATTTAGTAAACCGTTGTTAGCAATCGCGCCGAATGCTCCTGTCATTTCTAATACATTTACAACGCTTTGCCCTAGTATTAAACCAGGCACCGGGTCAAGCGGTGAACGTATTCCCAAACGTTTTGCTTCTTCGACAACTCTGTTTAGCCCAACATCCTGCGCTACTCTCAAGGCAATTGGATTTTCTGATAGAGCTAATCCTGTTGCTAGACTCATACTACCACCAGCACCCGACCGACAAGGTTTATACAAAAACCCTTGCCAACGTAAAGCATCACAGGAATAAGACCTAGAAGGCGAAAATCCTTTCTCTAAAGCTGCTGTGAAAGCAAAAATTTTGAAAGTTGAGCCTGGTTGGCGTTTTGCTTGAAAAGCACGGTTGAATTGACTGCGACGGTAGTCTGTACCACCTACCATTGCTAAAATTGCACCCGTACTCGTATCAATAGTTACAATTGCCCCTTGTGAGTAACCGACTTGGGCGCCCGAAGTACGTACTGAATTACGCAGTGCTGTTTCAGCTTGAGTTTGAATTATTGGGTCGAGTTGCGTCTCAACAATAAAATTGCCTTCTCGTGCTAACTCTGCCCCCAATATTGTTTCAAGTTCAGAATAAACATAATCGTAAAAATAAGGGGCAATAGTTTTTGCCTGCTGTTCGCAAACTTTAGGACTAATTTCTACTGGTGAACGTCGAGCGCGGTTATATTCATCTTGCTTGATTTTGCCCATATCGAGCATACGCCGCAAAACACGGTTACGATATTCGATTGTTCGGAATTTTCTCTCTCCGGCGCCGCAGTAATCGAATCGATTTGGTGCTGGTAGAATTGCCACTAGCATTGACGCTTCAGCTAAAGTTAGTTCTTTTGCTGATTTGTCAAAATAAAATCTTGATGCATCCTCAAAACCAGAAGTATTGGCGCCTAAGAAGACTCGGTTGAGATAAGTAAGCAAAATATCGTTTTTGCTGTAAAAAGTCTCTAATTTGAGCGATACAACAGCTTCACGAAACTTACGACCAAGTGAATCTTGGGTTCCAACATAATCGCGGAACAAACTGCGCGCTACCTGCTGTGTTATCGTCGAAGCACCTTGTTGAACATCACCACTACGAGCATTAATGGTTAACGCCCGTAACACTCCTAATGGGTCAACACCAGGATGCCAATAAAAACGGCTATCTTCCGAAGCGACGACGGCATTAGCTAGGTAAGGACCAAAGTCTTCCATCTGTTTGAGGTCGATGTGCGCGATAGTTCTTGTTTCGCGCAGTGGAGTAATACCGTCGCGTGCTGTAATTACAATTGGTGAACGTGTGGCGCCAGGAAGCGGACGAACTGAAAATTTCAACCACTCAACACCAACAGTTAAAGCAACTAAACCAGCTACAGCACCAACCCCATAACCTGTCCACGTGGCAGCTTTAACATACCAAGGTGGTGGGTCAACATATTGCAAGCGCACCGAAGCGGCAAGTTCCGGTGGTCCAAGAGTCAAGATATCGCCGTGACGTAACTCTAAGGTGTTGACGCGACGTTTACCTCGATAAATACCATTTGTAGAATTTTCATCTTTAATTACAAATACTGGGCGCCGCTGACTAGAGTCGCGTGACAGCGACAAATGTATTTGGCTAACCACTGGGTTGCGGACAACAATATCGGAGGATTTTGAACTGCGACCAAGCATATATCGGTCGCCTAGCAACGGATATACTTCTGCTTGAGATGCCCCCGCATCTTGTACCCAGAGTTCCGGAACTCTGGCATTTGGCTTGAGTGCTAATTTGGAAAAATCGACTCGAGCTTGAATTGTCTGCACTGCTTGCGTCAACTGACCAAGCAAAGTTTGCGGTTTTTGAGGTTGGGGGGAACTCATCTACTATTCACACCACGGTTTTTACTTAAAATTTAGCTTAAAATTTAGACTTACTTACATGCGATGCTAGCTATTCCACCATTGTAATCACAAGCCTAACAAGACGCTGGTTGTACTGAATTGTTTCCAACTCAATAGATACTAAATAAATATACATTAATTAAATTTATTAATTAGAATTACTTTGTCAATAATGTTACATACTTATTAAAACTAAATATACACTCATTAACTCTTTGATTGACTTGAGCCAATACTCTATACTATTGTCTATATCTAAGTTACACTGTCTTCAGGAAATATATATATTCTGATATATTGGTGCTAGTGTAATCTAGTAAGCAATATATAGCTGACATAAATTTTACATGATTTGATTGCCTCAACACCCAAAAAATTAGTTGTGGTACATATTTTTATTGAAGATACATCCCTATAAGGGAAGATTTTCTAAAACCCGTTGTTTGATTTAATGGGCGGAGTATGTGTCGAGGTGTTGAGGTTAAGTAATATGAAGGAAAAATTCCTGACCTTAGTAGGTACAGCCTTCGGATTGGCGCTATCTTGCAACGTAGCTTCCGCTCAATCAACAAAATTTCCAGAGTTGATTCAAGCACAAAGAGAAAACGAGTCCAAGGTTGCTCAAGCAGCACCTCCGAAAGAACTAGCTCCTGACGTAATGGAAATTTTATGTAAAAATTATCCATTAAATTCACGATGTGAAGGTCGTGCAAATGCGAATCCAGCAGGTGAAAGTGGCAGTTCATCAGAACAAAACACTCCTGGTGTAACTGGCAGTCCAACAGGAGGCAGTACTCCAGTTGATCCATCTACAACAACAACTCCAGATTCATCCACTCCTGGTACAGGTACTAGCGCACCTAGTGATACCAACCCAACAGGCGCCCCAAGTCCTGAAGGTACCGTTAACCCCGTAGAACCAGGTACTACTAATCCTGGTAGCATTAATACTCCTGGTAGCACCCCTACACCTGGTACAGGTAGCAGCGCACCTAGTGATACTAACCCAACAGGCGCCCCAAGTCCTGAAGGTACCGTTAACCCCGTAGAACCAGGTACAAATAATCCTGGTGGCAGTAATCAACAAACCGTTCCAGTTACACCATTACCTGGTAGTAGCAACGAAACCCCAGGTGCAACTCCTTCTGTACCTGGTAGCAGTAATGAAACTCCTGGTGCAACTCCTTCTGTACCTGGTAGCAGCATTGAAACCCCAGGTACAACTCCTGGTGCAACTCCGGATGCTGGTGGCAGCAATAGACAAACTGCACCCCTAACTCCATTACCAGGCACCCCTGGCAGTTCAGGTAATGAGATTAACCCAAGTGGTAGTTCTAGTGAACAATTAAGAACACCTGCTTCTGATACACCAAGCAGTACAAGTGAGCCATTAAAGGCGCCAACATCTGGAACACCAGATAATATGACTTTACCTGGTAACACTCCACCCGCACTTAATCCTGGTTCAGGTTCTGAAGTAGCACCTGGTGGTTTTAAAAACTAGAAACTGCTTTCAATCGCTTTGATTCAAACTCAAAAATTCCAAAATCCCGGTTTCGTAAAAGTTACCGGGATTATTGTTTTTATTGCCGATGGTCAGAACTAGGACTTTTTTGGAAACTACCCAAAATTAAACAAGCAATACCGACATTAATAAATACGTCAGCAAGATTGAATACAGGAAAGTTAATCAGGCGAAAATCTAAAAAATCGACGACGTAACCGAGTACAAATCTATCGATTCCATTACCCATTGCTCCACCAAGGATAAATCCATACCCAAGTCTGTCCCAAAAACTTAATTCGGGTCCGAACAACGCCAAAGCCATCAAAGCTAAACTAACAATTAACGATAACCACCGTAATGATTCTACTTGCCCATCTAATATGCTAAATGCGGCGCCGTAGTTACGAACATAGGTAAAATGAAACACTCCAGCGATTAAAGGTTGTGTTTGTCGCAGTTGAAAACTTTGTAATATCCAGTATTTTGTCAACTGGTCTAAGAAAAAGGCAGTTAGAGCAGCTATCCAGAAATTGCGATTTTTTAGGTGCATTACTTGGTAGGGACTTGGGAAAGGACTAATAAAACATTAATAGAACATTAAATGGCGTAGTATAAACGCGATAACAGTGACAGCACAAACTACAATAAGCTGTCCGGGTAGCGCGTACCAAGAATATTTTAAGATTGCTTGCACCAATGTTTGTGCTTCTGTGCCTTTCCATTGGAATATATAACCAAGCGCAAGATAGACAATGCCGCAAACGTGGACAGTGAACAAACCACATAGACAGCTAAACGCAAGACTCTCAAGTCGTGGTCTAGCTTTAAATGCTATTAAACCGCAAATCCAAGCTCCTGGTATAAACCCAAGCAAGTAACCAAACTGCAATAATTTAATATAACCAATACCACCACCTTCAGAAAATACTGGCAGTAAGGTTAAACCCATCACTAAGTAAGCAATTTGTGCTAAGGCGCCAGCATTTTTACCACCTAAACATCCAACCAGTAGTACTCCACCAATTTGATAGGTAACTCCTAGAGAAAAAGTTTGGATTCCGTGCTGACCCCAGTTCCAAGGTAGCGTGGTGACATACGCTTCGAGGAAGGTGCCCCCCATCGTCAGCAGTAAGCCAATCATTGACCATAATAATTGATTGGACGCAGCTAGCATTCTATTTAAGAGAATTTCACGAGACACTCTATGGAATATCAATATATATAAGCAAAAATTTGTATAAGATACCATTAAATGGCTAAGAGTTGGAATTATAACCGAGTAAATACTACATCTAAGGTTATATATATTACTAATGTAATTAAATATACTGAACGGTACGTCATATGCCGCTAGTCAGGTGACAGTATTAGTGCAAAGAGTCTAAAGGCAGTCTATAGTTAATGTTTGGCGTGTATTTAAACCATGATACTGAGTATGCTTTATTGTTCCATAGTTAACATAATATTTTCAAATGGTTCTTGTCTCTTTTAACCTTATCTTAAGATACGCACGATATTGTTAGCACTGTAACCCCTTTTTATAATTTACCTTCCATGCTTTCCTCTAACCCTGTCAAAAATCACAAACGCATCATGGGTATTATTCCCGCGTTAGCTCTATCAATGAGCTTGGCTGCTTGCGGTGGTGGAGACCAAGCCACAAATACAGCAACTCCTGGTGCCGAAGCTTCACCTGGTGCAGCACAAGAAGCAACTGCTTCAGCCCCTGGTAAGCTTGACCTAGGTGGTAATGTACAGCTAACAGGTGCAGGCGCCTCATTTCCTGCTCCATTGTATCTAACATGGTTCCAAACTTTAAATCAAAAATATCCTAACTTGCAAATCAACTATCAATCAGTTGGTAGCGGCGCCGGTGTTGAGCAGTTTACTAAAGGTACTGTAGATTTTGGTGCTAGCGACGTAGCGATGAAAGATGACGAAATTGCCAAGGTACCTGCTGATAAAGGAGTTATTTTGCTGCCAGTAACTGCTGGTAGTATTGTACTAGCTTACAATCTGGCTGATGTTCCTGAACTCCAGTTACCTAGAGCTGTTTACGCTGATATTTTGCTAGGTAAAATCAAGACTTGGAATGACCCTGCAATTGCGAAAGCTAACCCAAATGCAAAGCTACCTAATACACCGATAACAGTTGTATATCGTTCTGATGGTAGCGGTACTACAGGTGTATTTACAAAGCATATGAACGCAATTAGCCCAGAGTGGAAAACCAAAGTAGGTGAGGGTAAATCTGTAAAATGGCCCGTAGGTATTGGTGCTAAAGGAAACGAAGGTGTAACCGCGCAAATTGGTCAAACAGCAGGTTCAATTGGTTATATTGAATACGGTTATGCCAAGCAAAACAACCTTAAGTTTGCTGCTTTGGAAAATAAAGGCGGAAAATTTATAAAACCTGATGAGCAATCAGGCGCCAAAACTTTAGAATCAGTAACATTACCTGAGAACTTGCGCGCGTTTATTGCCGACCCAGAAGGTGCTGATTCTTATCCAATTGTTAGCTACTCCTGGTTATTGGTTTACAAAAAATATCCTGATGCAGCTAAAGCTAAAGCAGTTGAAGCAATGGTTGAGTATGCTTTAACTGAAGGTCAAAAGGCCGCTACAGAGTTAGGTTACATTCCTTTACCTGCCAATGTAGTGCAAAAAGTAGCAGCCGCAGCAGACCCAATTAGTGCTGAATATAAGATTAGCGTCGGTGGTGGTGCTGGTGGCGCCAGTGCAACTAAACCATAAACGTATTGTTTAGACGTATTGTACAGACGTAACATGTTACGTCTCTACGTGTTCGCTCCCACATTTATTTAGTATTGATGGGTAAATTGATTCATGAGTAGTTTAGCTCAAGGTAGTCAGGCTTCGGCAAAATCGCGCTCAGAGGTTGACAAAAACCTAGACCGTGGTTTTATTTGGATAACAAAACTTTTTGCGATTGCAATTGCTGTCATTTTAGTATGGATATCAATTCAGGTTGCGCTACAAGCAATGCCTGCTATTCAACAGTTTGGTGTAGGGTTTTTGTTTGAAACCGACTGGAACCCAGTAGTTAATGAGTACGGTGTACTTCCACAGGTATACGGAACTCTTTTTAGCTCTTTGATTGGACTGTTAATATCTGTACCGCTTGGAGTTGGTGCTGCAATTCTTCTCTCCGAAGACTTTTTACCAGGAAAAGTCAAAATAGTACTGGTGTTCATGGTAGAACTGCTAGCGGCAATTCCTAGCGTAGTTTACGGAGTTTGGGGACTTTTTGTTTTGGTTCCTTTATTAACAAATGTTGGGAAAGGTTTGAATGCGACCCTAGGATTCATACCATTCTTTAGTACTACTCCAACAGGTCCAAACATGTTGGTTGCAGGAATTATCCTAGCAATCATGACTTTACCGATTATTACAGCAATTTCGCGCGATGCTCTCAACTCAGTTCCTCCTAGCTTGCGGCAAGCGTCTTTAGGATTAGGCGCCACACGTTGGGAAACTATATTACAAGTTCTTGTGCCTGCTGCTTTTTCCGGAATAGTTAGTGCGGTGATGCTGGCACTTGGTCGAGCGATGGGTGAGACAATGGCGGTGACAATGTTGATTGGTAACTCGAATAATATCAGCCCTTCGTTATTCTCACCAGCAAACACAATTTCTTCTCTACTTGCGAACCAATTTGCGGAAGCTAGCGGTTTGCAGGTTGGTGCTTTGATGTACGCAGCGTTGGTGTTGTTTTTCTTAACGTTCATAGTTAACGTCTTGGCGGAATTAATTGTGATGCGAGTCAAGCGAATATAGTTAATTAGATAGTGTTGAGTAAAATATGCCTTCTAATTTGTCAGATAGTTCAGGTAATTCGAGCGGATACACAATGGGTAGCTTAGTCCGCTCTCCTTCTGCTCCTAGGACGATGTTTAATTCCATCATGACTGGTGTTGCATTTTTTTGCGGCGCAGTTGCGATTTTTACTTTGGCAGCAGTACTTTCTTACATTTTGTACCGAGGGTTCGGTAGTATTAGCCCTAGAGTATTTACTGAATTACCACCGTTGCCATTTGGACCATCGCAGGGAGGTTTCGGTAACGCCATTCTTGGCACTTTCATCATGGTATTGATTGGTGCTTTCATTAGTATCCCAGTGGGAGTTCTAGCTGCAATTTATTTAACCGAGTTTAGTTCTGGTAATTTAGCTCGATGGATACGATTTGCTACAAACATTTTGAGCGGAGTACCTTCAATCATTGCAGGTGTATTTGCTTACGGTGTCGTAGTTCTAACTTTAAATAAATTGGGGTGGGGTTCATACTCCGCAGTTGGTGGTGGATTTGCGTTGTCAATTTTGATGCTACCAATTATCGTTAGAACTACAGATGAATCATTGCAGTTAGTATCCAACGACTTACGACAAGCTGCTGTCGGTGTCGGCGCCACAAAATTCCAAACAGTTGCCTCCGTAGTTCTGCCAGCAGCAGTACCAGCGATTGTTACAGGTGCAACTTTGGCAGTGGCACGCGCGGCAGGTGAAACAGCACCTTTATTGTTTACAGCTTTATTTTCATCAGGTTGGCCATCATTAACACCTCAAGGATTACTTCAACCAACAGCATCTTTAGCTGTTTTGGTTTATAACTACGCGATTTCTCCTTATGAAAAGTGGAAGTCACTAGCTTGGGCAGCATCTTTGGTTTTGGTGCTAATGGTTTTAATAGCCAGTATCATTGCTAGATTTGCAACCAGACGCAAAGCTTACTAAAGCAATCTGAAAAAGCATATTAAGAAAATTTCTTTTTAGCTTTATCAAACACATTAAATTACAGAACACAATAGCAAATAGATTATGGCTACTAACATTCGTACAGCCAACGATACAGATACAGTTCTGAGAACTGAAGGGTTAAATGTTTACTACGGTAACTTTTTAGCAGTCAGCAATGTTTGGCTTGATGTCCCTAGAAATCAAGCTGTAGCATTTATTGGTCCTTCTGGTTGCGGTAAAAGTACAATTTTAAGATGTTATAACCGTCTTAATGACTTAATCGAAACTTTTCGGGCTGAAGGTAATGTTATTTACCAAGGTCATAACTTATATGCTCCTAATGTTGACCCAGTAGAAGTACGTAGAAGAATTGGAATGGTTTTCCAGCGTCCAAACCCATTTCCCAAATCTATTTATGACAATATTGCTTGGGGCGCCAAAATTAATGGCTTCAAAGGCAACATGGATCAACTTGTCGAAAGTAGCCTTAAAAAAGCTGCGTTATGGGATGAAGTTAAAGACAAACTTCGTCAAAACGGTTTGTCATTATCTGGTGGACAACAACAGCGTCTGTGTATCGCGCGCGCAATTGCAGTTCAACCTGATGTTATCCTTATGGATGAACCATGTTCAGCACTTGACCCAATTTCGACCTTGCGCGTTGAAGAATTGATTCACCAGTTAAAAGAGCAATATACAATTATAATCGTTACCCACAACATGCAACAAGCATCGCGCGTTGCTGATAAAACAGCCTTTTTCAACGTTCAAACCTCTGAAAAAGGTGGTCGTACAGGTTACTTAGTTGAATACGACCGCACTGAGAAAATTTTCCAAGACCCTCAACAAGAATCAACCAAAGAATACATCAGCGGTAAGTTTGGTTAATTTTTAGCTGCGAAAAATGCAATGCAGAATGACAATTTTAAATCCTAGGTAAGAAATACCTAGGATTTTGTTTTTTTTTAACAGCGTCATGTTGAACGCAGTGTAAAGCGGAGCTTTTCCCGAAGGGAAACATCTAAAAAATTTACTAGAAGCAACCGCGTGAGCCTGAAAGCCTGTAATCATGACTTTAGTCATGGACAGTTTAAAACTTTTGACACATATACCATCAAAGTTTACCGTATATTATAGATATAAAAACAGTTAGGCGCCGAACGCTTATAAGCACCTGTAACGTGAATCTATGCAGCCAACGAATAATCTGGCATAACGGAAAAACTAGCATTGGCTTTATTTTGATATTTTTATACGGAAAAGCTATATATGACATTAGACACATCAAATCCTGTAGATAGTGCGGGTTTTTTACCAGATATACCAGAAAAAAAGAAAAAGCGTAAAATTAGTTGGCTACCTTGGGTGCTAATTTTAGGGCTTTTAGGTGGTATTGGCTATGCGGTTTATCGTCAAGTAGTAATTGTTCCTGCTATTGAAGCTAAAAGCAAGGTTTTAACGCAACCTGTAGAAAGGAGGACTTTACCTGTAAAGGTTTCGGCGAATGGCACTATTAAGCCAGAAAGGTCGATTAATATTAGCCCTAAGCAGTCAGGTGTTCTCAAATCGCTACTTGTAAAAGAAGGTGATACTGTTAAACAGGGACAAATTATTGCTTATATGGATGATTCCAACTTGCTTGGACAACTTACTCAAGCAAGGGGACAGTTAGCACAGCAAGAATCTAATTTACAAAAGTTAATAGCAGGAAATCGTCCTCAAGATATTGCTTCCGCACAAGCTGCATTGGATGAAGCAGAAGCAAATTTACAAAAAGCTATAGTTGGTAACAGACCTCAAGATATTGGTCAAGCACAAGCGCGTTTACAACAGGCTACAGCAAGTTTAACTAAAGCTGAAGATGATTTACGTCGTAATCAGCAGCTTTACACTAGTGGCGCCGTTTCGCTACAAGTTGTAAATCAAAGTCGTGCAGATAGAGACAGCGCACGAGGTCAAGTTACAGAAGCACAACAAGCATTGGCATTACAAAAAGCAGGTTCACGCACAGAAGATATTGACACTGCGCGCGCACAAGTTAGACAAAGACAACAAGCTTTAGCGCTTTTAAAAGCGGGAACTCGACAAGAAGATATTTCAGGTGCGCGCGCTCAAGTAGAATCTGCGCGCGGTTCGTTACGAACTGTTCAAACTCAAATTAATGACACAATACTTCGGGCGCCTTTTGATGGTGTTGTAACGCAAAAATATTCTGACCCAGGCGCCTTTGTAACACCAACAACTTCAGGTAGTGCTGTATCTAGTGCAACATCTTCGTCTGTTGTATCTCTCGCTTCAACAAATCAGTTAGTAGCAAATGTTGCAGAAGTAAATATTAGTAAAATTAGTCTTGGGCAAAAAGTACTTATTACAGCAGATGCTCATCCAGGTGTAGTTTTTGAAGGTCGAGTAACTCAAATTGCTGCTCAAGCTACCGTAGAGCAAAACGTTACTAGCTTTCAAGTCAAAGCAGAAATCGTCTCGGATAACAAAAATCTACTGCGTTCGGGAATGAATGTAACGGCAGATTTTCAAGTTGGTCAATTAGAAAATGCCCTTGTAGTACCAACAGCAGCAGTTGTACGTCAACAAAGAAGAACAGGTGTATTTGTAGCAGGAGAAGATAATAAACCAGTGTTTACTCCTATTGAAACAGGTGTAACAGTAAATAGATATACAGAAGTTAAATCTGGATTGAAAGGAAACGAAAGGGTATTACTTAGCTTTCCACCAGGTTCACGACCTCAGTCAACACCGCGTGGGGGAGTACTTCCTGGTGCAGGTGGTGGTGGTTCAAGACGTGCGGCGCCTTAATTTAATAATTTACATAAAAATGGCAATATGGCAAAGCCTTTACTTCAATACAACAAATCTAAATACAACAATCCTAAACCAAAAAGTAAGCGCCCTATTCCGGTAACAGAAATAATCTCAATGGCGGTTGAAACGCTATGGAGTAACAAATTACGCACTGGATTAACAATGCTAGGTGTAATTATTGGGATAGCCTCGGTTATTGCCATAACATCTGTTGGTCAAGGTGTACAAAAAGGAACCGAGCAACAAATTCAAGCACTGGGGCCTGATGTTCTTTCGGTATTTTCTGGTTCTGCAAGAAGTGGAAATATTCGTCAGGGAACAGGAAGCAGCAGTACATTAACATGGGATGATGCGAAAGCAATTGCAGAACAGGCGCCGTCAGCACAAGCTGTATCTGCTTACTTACAAAGGAATGCACAAGTTGTTTATGAAGGTCAAAACAACTCAACGCCAGTTTTTGGGACAGACTTAAACTACCCACAAGTTAGAGATATTGAAATTCAAAACGGCAGATATTTTAACCAAGAAGAACTTGATACTTCATCATTAGTTGCTGTAATTGGCCCAACAATAGAAAGTAATTTATTTAATCGTAGTGACCCATTAGGTAAACGAATTAGAATTCGAGGTGAAGCTTACGAAGTCATTGGGGTAACAGAGTCGAAAGGTTCGCAGGGAGGAATGGACAGAGATGAAGTCGTTTTTATTCCTTTAACTACTATGTCGGCAAGGTTAGTTGGTAATAATGCTTTATCAGGAGTTTCTGTAAATGCGATTTTAATTAAAGCGGGTGAAGAATTAGATGCTGTACAGTTTCAAGTTACCAATCTCTTACGCTTACGTCACAATATCTATCCACCCCAAGAAGACGATTTTCGCATTACTAACCAAGCTGATATTATTAGTACTTTTACCAATATAGTTGGTTTATTTACAGTCATGGTTGTTGCCATTGCCGGAATATCATTAGTTGTTGGGGGAATTGGAATTGCCAATATTATGTTAGTGTCTGTTGTAGAACGAACGCGCGAAATTGGAATTCGCAAAGCAGTAGGCGCCACAAATTCAGCAATACTCAATCAATTTTTAACCGAAGCAATTGTAATTTCCACGCTTGGAGGAGGTATTGGAATTGGAAGTGGTATTTTAATTGCCTTTATTGCCGCAAATATTTTTAAGTTTCCGTTTGTTATTTCTGTATTATCAGTTATTGCTGGGCTAGCACTTTCACTATCTGTAGGTTTAGTCGCTGGCGTAATTCCTGCACGTAACGCTGCGAAATTAGACCCCATCACCGCTCTCAGAAGCGACTAAAAGAGTGCTGAGTAGAAAGTGCTGAGTGCTGAGTATTACTCTAAACTCCTCTCTTCTACTCAGCACTCAGCACTCAGCACTCATTACTATTTAAAATTATGATTTACATGGAATCGATTACTAAAACTTATCGTTTGGGAGAAATGAGTGTTCCTATATTAAAGGGAATTGAGCTGTTTATTGGGGAAGGGGAATATGTGGCAATAATGGGCGCCTCTGGTTCGGGAAAATCTACGTTAATGAATATTATTGGGTGTCTCGACCGTCCGACATCTGGACACTATATATTAGAGGGCAGAAACCTGACAACTTTTGATGATGATGAATTAGCTTATATTCGTAATCAAAGAATTGGTTTTGTATTTCAGCAATTTAACCTGTTGTCGCGCGCTACTGCTCTTGATAATGTCATGTTACCAATGGTTTACGCTAACGAACGTAAACCACAACGGCGCCAACGAGCATTACAAGCATTACAAAGAGTCGGTTTAGCTGAACGTGTAAATAACCGTCCCAGTCAACTATCAGGTGGACAACAACAGCGAGTTGCTATCGCGCGCGCTTTAGTAAACCGACCAGCACTAGTTTTGGCAGACGAACCAACAGGAGCATTAGATACAGAAACATCCCAAGAAGTAATGAACTTACTCTCTGAACTCAACGAACAAGGTATCACAATTGTAATCGTTACCCACGAACCAGATATTGCCGCTCAAACCAAACGAATTATTCGAGTGCAAGACGGTTTGATATTACATTGATTATCGGAAAACATTAGGCAGCAGATAGGTGGCGCCTGTGGGCAGCTTCGCGCCTAGCACCGCAATTATAAATATGCTATGATATACTTATTTTAATTGTGAGATAATATATGATGGATAGAGAAGTTACAGGAATTATAAATAAAGATTGCTTTGTTACTTTTGATGAGGAAATAGAAATAACAGAGCCTCAAAATGTAACTATAATTTTCAAAGGAACAAACCAAGATATTAAACCTGCGAAGCTCAAAACTCAACAGGAATTAACAGATGAAATTATTCAGGGTTTGCATGAAGCTATTACAGGTAAAACAGTTCCGCTATCAGCGCTATGGGATGAAGTAGATGCAGACTGATGATAAGCCTGTCAAGGTAGAACTTACCTTTAATTAATAAATTGAGTGATGGTGAAATAGTCGGCGGCCGTTTAAAGGGATTCGACTATGAAGTATATAAAGTAAGGGTAAAAAATAGTGATAATCAGAAGGGTGCTAGTGGTGGATATAGAGTTATTTACTATGTTAAAACATCCGATTTGGTTATTCTGTGTAATATTTATTCAAAATCAGATTGCGAAAGTATAGATGATAGCTTAATAGAAAAGTCTATTCAAGAATATTTAGAAGAAAATAACTTATAAAATAGCTTGATAAATCTATAAATAACCGTCCCAGTCAACCTTCTTGTATTTTAGGACGGTTTGATATTATATTGATTATCGGAAAACATTAGGCAGTAAGTAGGTGGCGCCTGCATACAAAAGGTAAAAAGCAAAACCGAAGAACAAAGTGTTCAAAACGGTAGCTATATAACCTAAGCACATTAATAAACCGTCAGACTCAATAGTCGCGACCGCCAACAGTAACATTCCCACGGCAGGAATCATATTCGTAGCAGGAGGATATGGTGACATTAGTAATATTGCCAGCCAAGTCAAGCATATGCCATTCAGGCGCCAAGTTAAATCATTATCGGCAATTTTTTCAAAACGTGGTCGAGAAATTTTTTCTAAAACTTTGGTAACACGCTGTAAATTTTGCAGCAGAGCTTGGGCAAAACGTTTAGGAAATTGAAAAGTAGCAATTTTTTTTGGAAGCCACGGTGTACGCCTTCCCAAAGCCATTTGCCCAGCCATCAACAAGCAAGCAACACCGAGAGGAGTACTTAACCCTGGTGGCATAGGCAACAAAAATGGTAGTACCAATAATGCAATCACCAAGCTAAAACCCCGTTCTGAGGTTTCTGCAATAATATCGCCCAGAGTCAAAGGTTTATCAGCTAAATGTTGCAATAAGGTCTTAATATCTTGAGAAAATCTCAGGTGCATAATACTTCAGAGTAATGGATATCGATAAAATGATTATTACCAAACTTTACTCTAATCCATACCTAGAGTTTGTATCCGCACAATCAAGCATTAGTATTTTACCAATTTTCTAGCCGTTACAATCAGCTATATTTATGAATCTTTTGTACTAGTGTATATAGTTTTTCCTAGAGGATATAATTTTGACTGAATTTATTCTCTAGGAATTTTGCTTCTACGTACAAACCGTACATACGAATCTTTTTATGTCATAAATGTAACGTTACCAAACCGTTTATAGAAGCAACGCTATCTACATTATTGACACTGCTCGAATTATTTACCCAGTGGATAGATGGTAATAAATGCTGATTTAAAGCCATTGCTTGCAAACAGCTATTTATACTTGAAGTTGCTTGATTATATGCTGTAATCTTTTGTTCGACTACATTTAATAAACGTTGGTTTTGAGCAATTTTCTCTGTTGCTTCTTGTTCTAAAGTTTTCTCTAAATAGCTACGCGCGCTCGCATACTGTTGTAATATTGCATAAGCTTGTTTGTCTGCTAGCGGTAGAAGTTGATTTTTTAGAGTTTGGTTAATTGTTTGACGGAAGGTTTTGCGGATGGTGCTAGATACTTTTGGCTCAAAGTCTAACTTTAATAGTTGTCGAATTTCTGGTTCTGCGTCTACCATGCTTTCGCTGTCGTAACCAAGTGAGGTTTGCTGTAATGTTTTGCGAAAGTGGTTGATAGAAAAAGTGCCTTCTTCGTAGAATTTTGGACTTTCACGTACAAAACGGTCACATTCTACGCTTGCTGCATTGATTAAAGCTAAAGTTATTTCTTTCTCAATTAATCTCAGTTCAGTCTCAATACCGCTATCGTTACCCAGTAAGCGGTACAATTGACGATAGTAATCTGATGTATTGATACGGGCGCCTAAGCGTTTGAAGTAGTTGCTAATTAATCCTAAAGTATTTTGAACTAATACGTCTTCGAGTTGATTGGCAAGATAATAAAAAGCTTCTACTAGAATAGCTAATAGCGGCGCCGTTGCATTGCGAGGGTGACTAATAGTCGCGCGTCGATATGCATCTGCTACAGAGAATGATTCTAATAACTCATCTAAACGTTGAATCATTTTTGCTTGAAGCTGTCGAAAATCTGCTTCAAACGCATTACACTCATTGTTAATTGTATTGTTTACCTCTTGAGTAAGATGAGAGCGCAGTGCATTACCAATTTCTTGTAACTCGCGGTTGAGACGCTGTAACTCATGGCTTTTCATCGCTTCTATTTCACGCGGTTGACTATATAATTCGCGCTGCACTGTTTGATAATGATTCTTAATTTGAATACAAACTGTTTCTAAATCATCAGCAAGGTTTTTGAATAGTTGTGGACGTTTTTCTTCGTTGAGGTAACGAGTGATGGCGCCTCTAAATTCTTCAATTCCACTATCTCGAATTAATTGTTCGATTAACTCGCTACCCGACTCATCTAAAATTCGCGTATAGTTTTGATTGGGTGTTTCATACCCATTTACCGATATCCGAAACTCAGTTGGAGATAACTTGCCAGAATTTACACAGTAATTATTAAAAGCGTAAACAAATTGTGGTGTTTCTTCTTTACCATTTAATCCTTTAACACTTTCAGCAAAGACTGTATCTAAACCATACCTATCACTATGATTAGTTTGTCGAATCAAACTACCATAAAAACCTAATAAACCACTCGTTTTATAAACCCTGGCACTTTCACGAAACTGCACATTCAATAAACTTTCGAGTCTTTGCCGCAACTGAGAATTATACCAAGTTTCATCAATGCGGTTAAAAACATAAAAAACTCTATCACGTATCCCAGGATTATTAGTGATTGTTTCTATAAGCTGAGTTTCTTCTTTCGTCATTTCACCTGCTGCCGCAGATTTTAACACACACACAACTGCCGAAGTATCAGGATGCTGAATTTTGGCGTAAGCTAAAGCTGCATCACGAGCAACTGGCGCATCAATTCCAGGTGTATCTATAATTACATTACCGTCTTCCAGTAAAGGATGATAACAGTAATATTCAATTCGCTTTAATACCGCACTGTTACTACCTCTACGCGCGTAACTAGCAGCTTCCTTGAGCGTTGTAAAATTGAACTCTTCCATCGAATAGGTTGCATTATCAAGAGTATTAATACGCTGCCTGTTTGCTACATACCCTTCTAATAATAAGATTAATGCCTTTGCTTGCTTGGCTAACTCTGATTTGGTTTCGCCACCTTCTTTCTCAATAATTGCCCTGCATCCTTGCTGCAATAATTCAACAACTTCAGCTTTATTTATATTGCTAACGTTAGCAAAACTAATTGTTGACATATTGAAATAGCTTGCTCACGAACTTCTGCTTCACTCAAAAACGTCAATACTACTCGTTCTCTATCGGGCGCCGCGTACTCAATCTTACATTCCGTTCCCGTGGCGTGTCCTTCTGCACTATATAATAATTCACGTCCAAGTAGTGCATTGATTAACATAGACTTACCTGCACTAAAGGCGCCTGCAAATACAATTTCAAACTTTGGAGAAATTGCTTTACCCAAAGAAGTTTGGACAGGAGTAATATCGCACGCACGTAACGCTGACTCTTGATGCAAAAGCTCTAAAATCTCATCTACTTGTGCTTTGAGGTTCTGACACTGCAACGGGGACTGTGACATGGTAGACACTTTACTAGTTACTATGCTTACATTCTAAGAATGACCATATTTAACTTGGCTCAGTATTATTACAGAGAAAGCTTAAAGATATAGATTGATATAAATAAACTTTTATTTATGTTGGTTAACGTTTTTAGGAGGTAATTTAAATAACAAAAATCAAGCTCTGTAGTTTGGGTGTAACCCAATAGATTTTTTATGCTTATTGTTTAATATTTTGTAGTAAAATAATATGCATTTATAATTAAAGATTTATGCTTATTGAAATTATACAATATTTATTACTAAATAATTCGTAGCACAATAACTTGACAGTCAGCTTTTGTTCTGCCAAGATGATGGTTGTTTGTCTCTTATCTGGGTGTCGGCGCGGTATTTTTTACGTTCAAAAGTAAAGAGAATGTAAGCCTATTTTAAATTTATCATATGTTATGTAATTGTCATAAGAATTGATAGGGTGATTTCGTAATACATAACGTTGTATAAGTTTCAATTTAAAGTTATCAGCCATAGGAAAATTTTACCTTCTCATATTTTGAGTTACTTTTCATGCTTTGCACATAAAAACGCAAGGCAAGCTATTTCTATTTATTTAACAATTAACATTGTAAGTATTTTATGGTGCTGAATATAATTACAGCAATTCCAAAGGTGATTTCCAGTCAAAAAAGCATTGCTCATATTTTCGGAAGATTTAAAATCTCTCGTTGGTTGTACAGTTTATATAGTAAGCTTCAGCAATTATTTTTGTTTCGTCCAAAAAATAATGATGAAAATCAGACTTTTTTCAAGGATATACATATAGATTGTGCATTAAAATCCTTAAAAATAGAAGCTATTTTTATAGGTTTAAAGCTACCTAAAGAAATTGTCGCTAAAATTAAAACATTTTCTAAAAATACTTTGTTAGCGCAAGAAAATGCAAAAGCGCATTTTTATTACAGCGATGTTCAAAATGGTTATTTACCAGATGGAAGAGTGATAGTACATGGTATTGCCATTGACCCATTAAAATGTGATGCTATCCAACAAATTATCAACGACCCTGTTTTGAGAATAATAATCAAGAAATATCTAGGTTACTCTCCAAAGAAGGTTCGTGCGCTTCTAAGATGGAGTTTTGTTTTAGAGTTACCAGATGATATTAGAATGAATTTAAGTCAAGGAAATCTCTATCACTATGACGTTGGAGAATTTAACTCGGTTTATGCTAACTTTTATTTATCAGAAACAGATAGATATTCTGGCGCCCATGCAATGATAAAAGGTTCTCATAACCATAAAAACTTTAAGATGTTATTAAGTTCTGCAATCCAATCCAAAGATTATTTAATCCAGTACTATGGACAAGAACAAGAAATACTCATAGAAGGTGAAGAAGGTTTAGGATTTATTGAAGACCCTTATTGCTACCACAGAGCAATTCCACCAATAAAAGAAGAACGCTTACTTCTACAAATACAATTCTCTTGAATATTAACATCTTGTGGGGTGGGTGTGCCATTACCAGAAAGGTTTATATTCTCGGCACTAAGTATAAAATCATTCTATTGCTCAGGATTATAGTTAAAAACGGAAGTCATAGTACAAAACTCAAATAAAAGTAAGTATAAAATTGGCAACGGATATAGCGGATGTAACGGATGATTTATTTGTTACAAACAGTTATTTTTGAAGGTATCCCTAAAACGCTATTCCATTATACTATCCTACTAACTGTTGTTTTCTATTTGTATGTTTTCTACTTGTATGGTTGCTTGGCGCCGAGCAATTTGCATTAATAGGCGTAATGCTTCGTTGACAGACTCAGCAGTCGGAAATTGCTCAGGCTCGTCAAAGTTTGAAACAAGGTAAGGGAATTAGCATTGAGGAACTAAGAGCTAAATACACAGATTAAATTATTTTAAGATAATTTGGCTTGTTTTACTTTGTTAAAATTCTTGTGGGGTGGGCATCCTTGCCCGCTCTTATATTGTAATTGTTGCCTTCATATCTTGAAATGCTTCTTGCCATAACCTCAGAGAAAGCGATTAATCTGCTGGTCAACGAATTGCCTAATTATATAAAAGCTGCGCTCTTAAAAAAGTCTGGCAAACTTGAATGCTCACTCAAAGCTACAATCGAAATGGCAATATCCAGCTTTTTAGATGAAGAAGCGTTTAGCTTTGAGGATTGTTTGCTTGCTCAACGTATAAAAACTCAGGATAAATAAGTTTGATGTAATTGATAACCAAAACTATATTTACTTTCGCGTTCTCGCATGAAAATCTTGAAGATGCTTCGTTCCAAGATGCTTCGTTCCAAGATGCTTCGTTCCTCAGCATGACATGAGTCTACAGTATAAAGCTTACAGTTGTAATTGTTGCGTTCAGATGCAAGGGCGCCGTATTCTCATTAAAGCACCCTACGATACTACATCCGATGGCGCCAGTAACAGCATCCTCGATAACGGTAATTGATTATCATTCTTCGCCAGAAGCATCTAATTTGGTGCTGCCAAAACCTGCTATTCGTCAAATTACTTGTAAGGATTGGCATTTTGAAATACAGCGTCAACCTGCCCATGATACTGGTGAACACCGTCATAATATGAGTTTGATAACTATGGTGACATCAAAAACACCTATTAATCAATCTATTGATGGGCAGACGCAGCGAAATTTAGTTGGTAGTAATAATGTATTTATTCTTCCTGCGGGGTCGCTGCATCGCTGTAACTGGCGCCAAGATATAGAATTTATGTGTATAGGACTTGACGCACATGTATTTATACAGGTAGGGCAAGAATTAGTTAATCCTGACCGAATCGAATTAATACCGCATTTTGCTACGGTGGAAGACTCGCTAATTCAAGGGATTTTGCTTACTCTTAAAGATGAATTGGTTACTTCTAGGGTTGCCAGTGACTTATTTATTGACCAACTTAAAACGACATTAGTAACTCATATTTTACGTAAATATGGAGTTCGTAAGGTACAAATTGCAACTTATGCGGATGGTTTGCCGCGTCACAAGCTGAACCATGTATTAGATTACATCATGGCGAACCTTAATAATAGTCTTGGGTTAGAAGAATTAGCGCAACAAGTGGGAATGAGTCAGTTTTATTTTAGCCGCTTGTTTAAGCAATCGTTGGGCATTACCCCGCACCAGTATGTAATTCAACAACGAGTTGAACAAGCAAAACTTTTAATCCAAAAAGGAGAGCTTAGTTTAGCGGAAGTTGCTTATTCGTGTGGGTTTGCTAATCAAGGACATTTTAACCGACATTTCAAGCTGCATACAGGCGCCACTCCTAAAGAAATAGCAAGAACGTATAAAAACGGCAAAAATATATAAGACTTCTTCCGCACGTTTTAGTTATTGTAAATGCAAAGAATCCCCCCTAGCCCCCCTTAATAAGGGGGGAACAAGAATTATTCTTAGCCCCCCTTATTAAGGGGGGGTTGGGGGGGATCAAAATTAGGAGAATAAAAAATGGAACTTCGCGTGCGTGTCCAAGAACTATTAGACTTTTTCAAAACAAACCCACCCGTTGAGGAAATATATGAACGCTTCTATGATGAAAACGTTGTAGTGCAAGAAAACTTAGAGGCGCCACGTATAGGACGCGCGCTTAGTATCGAACGTCAAAAGCGCATGAACGCTAACGTTAAAGAAATCCATAATTTCCAAATAGGGTCTGTTTTGGTAGATGGAGATAAATCTGTTGTAGAAATGCACATCGAAGCTACAACTCAAGATGGATATCGTATACATATTGAGGAATTGGGGATGCAAACATGGAAAAATGGAAGAATTGTCCATGAACGCTATTTTTATGACCCAAGTAGTTTTCAAGGACTTGCGAAAGAAATCAACCAAATACACTAAATACAAATGAAAGCTTACCAAATTCAAGACGCTTCAGGTATTGATGGTTTAAAGCTTGTGGAAATTCCAGAACCATCACCAGGTTTTGGGCAAGTTTTAATCAAAGTTCAAGCAACTTCGCTTAATTATCGAGATACTGCTGTAGTTGCAGGCGCCTATCCCAATCAAAAATTACCATTAATTCCTTTATCTGATGGTGCCGGTGAAGTAGTAGCGGTGGGTGAAGGTGTTACGCGCGTCAAAGTTGGTGATAGAGTAGCAGGTTGTTTTTTTCAAGACTGGGTAGCAGGCAAGTTAACCAGGCAAAAAATTCTATCAGCTTTGGGTGGTTCTATTGATGGAATGTTAGCTGAGTATGTTGTGCTAAATCAAGATGGAGTGGTTATATTACCTGAGCATTTTTCTTATGAAGATGGCGCCACTCTTCCTTGTGCTGCTGTTACTGCATGGCAAGCATTAATAACAAGAGGTGGTTTAGCAGCAGGAGAAACTGTACTTTTATTAGGTACAGGTGGTGTTTCAATTTTTGCACTACAATTTGCCCGCATTACTGGCGCCAAAATTATTATTACATCGAGTAGCGATGAAAAATTAGAACGCGCCAAACAAATGGGCGCCGCTGAGACTATTAATTATAAAACTTATCCAAACTGGCATGAAAAAGTTCGTGAAATAACTCAAAAGGAAGGGGTAGACCAAGTTATTGAAGTTGGTGGTGCTGGAACATTAGATAAATCATTGCGAGCGGTTCGTGTTGGTGGTCGCATTAGCTTAATTGGAGTTTTAGCAGGTACAGGTGGGGATGTAAACCATACAAATATTCTCTTAAAAAGCATTGATGTACAAGGAATTTATGTAGGTAGCCGAGAAATGTTTGAAGCTATGAATAGAGCTATTACTCTACACCAAATTCGTCCTGTTATCGATAAAGTTTTTTCATTCAATGATGCACCTGAAGCATATCGTCATCTACAAAGCGGCGCCCATTTTGGCAAAGTTGTAATTAAATTTTAGATTTTTGGAGAAAATTATGCAGTTTTTAGTTATTGCTAAAGTTGTTCCAGGTGTTCCAATGGATAAAGTATTACCTTTAGTTAAACCAGAAGCAGCAAAAGTTTGGGAATATTATGCAGCCGATGCGATTCGTAATACTTATTATATAGCTGACATGAGCGGAGCAGTGTTGCTTTGGGAGGCGCCTAGCTTAGAAGCAGTAACCGAGATGGTATCGCAATTACCAATGGTGCAAGAAGGTGTTTTACAAACTGAAATTACACCATTAAAACCCTACACAGGCACAGAATCATTGTTTGCTAAATAAACTTTTCCCTCTTATGGAATATATATCTCTTGTGGAATGGGCATCCTTGCCCGTTCCTACATAAATAGTTTGCATGGGGCGGGCAGGGATGCCCGCTCCACAAGAAACAAGACAAATATCCTATTTCAAATAAAAGAAAAAATACAATGAAAGCAGTACAAGTTCACCAATTCGGCGCCCCAGAAGTTCTCACAGTCGAAGAAATTTCTGCACCAACACCAAATGCAGGACAAGTATTAATTAGAGTTCATGCGGCAGGTGTTAGTCCACTGGATACATACGTGCGCGAACAAAGTCACGGCGCCCCAACACCACCTTTACCATATATTCCAGGCTTTGAAGCAGCAGGTGTAATTGAAACAGTAGGGGAAGGTGTCACCAAGTTTAAAACGGGCGACCGTGTTTATGTAAATACTTTTCTCGGAGCATATGCTGAATTAATTGTGCATGATGCTGAATCAGTTTATCCTTTACCTGATGTTACTTCGTTTGCACAGGGTACTGCTGCTGTTAATTCTTATCCTACAGCTTACTATGGGCTATTCAATCTAGCTAAAGCTAAACCTGGAGAAACTGTATTTGTACATGGCGCCAGTGGTGCAGTTGGTAGTGCTGCTGTACAAATAGCGCGCGCTTATGGTTTAAAAGTAGTTGGAAGTGCTGGAAGTCAACAAGGGTTAGAACTAATAGAAAAAGAAGGCGCCCATTTTACAGTTAATCATCGCGAACCAGGTTATTTAGATAAAGCCTTAGAATTTACTGATGGCAAAGGCTTTGATGTAATTTTAGAAATGAACGCTACGAAAAAGTTAGCAGACGATGTTAATTTAATTGCACAGTTTGCCCGTATTATTATCATCGGTGGAACAGATGGTGCAGTGAATTTAGACCCTACACCATTACTTTGGAAAGGCGCCAGTATTATCGGTTTATATATTGGACTTGCCACTCCACAACAATCAGCACAAATACACGCTGCAATATACGCAGGACTAGAAAACGGGACATTACGTCCAGCAGTCGCACAAGAATTTGAATTAGCCGAAGTTGCTAAATCTCATGAAACAGTAAGACTTGCAAGCAGTTCTGGAAAAGTTGTGTTGAAATTTTAAATATTGTATAGTACATCAGCCCTCAACAAAAAGTATTATCTGTAATTCAAGCTTTTCTCCGATGTACGAGAGCGCACGGAATACCTATTATGAACTCATGAAGCCAAGCAGCCCAGACGCTGCTCCCGGTTTCAAATCTAACTAACTATACTTGAGGATAAGGCAATGAATAACGAAATTAACGCAGTAGAATTATCTAATGACGAACTTGATACTGTAGCTGGTGGTTTAGCAATTACTTTAGGTGACGTAGGTGGTTTTGCATCTGATGCATCAAACAGCTATTCACTAAAACAACTCCAAGTTGGTCAACAAACATTCGCTGGTCCCACTGGTAGCGGTACAGTTTCTGTAACTAATTTAACAGACATCTTTAGCAACGCTGGTCAAGCTATTGCTGTTAAATAATCTCTATTTATAAGTCTCTTAAAACCATATTCTTTTATAACTTTACACGGCGCCACTGATTTAA
>ERZ1066121.608-NODE-608-length-31874-cov-23.750086_pt1 | contig 31874 bp, 25 predicted proteins | sample MGYA00382768_ERZ1066121 | MGnify/ENA primary metagenome ERZ1066121 (study PRJEB33369, sample SAMEA5778351) | biofilm metagenome | biome: Industrial cooling water; feature: Water cooling tower basin; material: Biofilm | place: United Arab Emirates | collected...
CGCGGGGGGCGGCGCCGCCGCGAGCGTCGCCACCGCGCGCGCGTCGAGCGCGGGGACCGGCGCGTCGCACGGGCGCAGCAGGCGTGCGACGGCGCGGCGCGCCGCGACGGTGAGGGCGACGTCGCCCGCGACGGGGATGCCGATCGCGACGGCGCGGTCGCACGTCCCGTCGGCGCGTCGGCGCTCGACCGCGGCCGGGGTGCCGTCGGCCCACCGCGCCACGATGCGCGCGCCGTCGACGATCGACGTCTTCGCGTTCGTGCGCACGAGCGGTGCGACCCACGACGTGCCGTCGTCGAGCAGCACCCCCTCGAGCGTCGCCGGGGCGTCGTCGTCCGCACGCACCCACGTCACCCGCGTCCCGCCCACCTCGCGCGCGGCCGAACCCGCGTCGACGACGCGCACGCGCCCGCCCCCCGGCAGCGGGCCGAGCGACTGGAGCGCGGCCGCGAGCGGGTCGTCGTCGCCGGCGCCGTCGAGGCGCACCGCCGCGGGCAGCGTGTCGCCGGGCGCCTGCGCCGGCACGGTGCGCACGATCGCGATCGCGTCGGGGACGAGCGCGCGCAGCGCCGGCGTCCCCGCGTCGACGAGGTCACCGTGCAGCGGCGAGACGAGCCTCACCGCGAGCGAGTCGGCGTCGCGCGCGAGCGAGTCGCGGACGCGGGCGAGCGTCGCCAGCGCCCCGCCGAGCCGCGACCGGTCCGCGCGGCGCACCGTGTCGCGCGCGCCGCGCCACGCCCCGGCCGCGACGAGCGTCGTCGTCGTGTCGAAGTCGAGCACCGCGTCGCGGGCGTCGAGCGTGCGCACGGCCGAGTCGCGCGCGGCGGCGCTCGCGCGTGCGTCGAGCAGGACGACGCGGCGCACCGCGACGCGGCCGCCCGTCGGCACCGGCTGCGCGAGCCCGAGGCCGAGGAGCGCGAGGATCGCCACGCGGAGCGCGAGGAGCCACGGATCGCGCGGCCGGGTGACGAGCGTGCGGGCGTCGAGGTCGCCCTGCGGGAGGAAGCGCGCCGTCGCCCACGGCAACGCGCGGGGGCGCCGCTTCGCGAGGAGGTGCGCGACGGTGACGCCGAGCGCCGCGAGCGCGGCCGCTCCGAGCAGGAGCGGGGCGAGGACGCTCATGCGCGCGCTCCGACCGCGACGGCGTCGCGCGCCGCGGCGAGACGGCGCACCCACGCCGCCGCCGGGGCGGCGTCGTCGACCTCGAGGTACCGCGCGCCGATCGCCTGCCACGCGGCGCGCTCCGACGCGCGGAAGCCGTCGAAGGCGGCGACGTAGTCGCGCGCGGCACGCCGAACGAGGGGGCGCCGCAGCGCCGGCTCCTCGGGGTCGACCGCCACCGCCGTCGGCGCGTCGACGTCGCGCTCGGCCGCCGCGACGAGGTGCGCGACGTGCACCTCGGTCCCGTGCGCGACGAGCGTCGCGGCGGCGGCACGCATCGCGGGCGCGTCGCCGAGCAGGTCGGTCACGAGCACGAGCCGCGCGACGTCGCGCTGCGGGACGAGGAGCGGCGCGCACGGCGCGCTCCCCGCCGGTGCGAGCGTGTCGACGAGGCGCTGCAGCTCGCGCAGCACGTCGCCGCGCTGGCGCGGGGCGATGCGCCGCGGCGCGCCGTCGTGGACGAGCGCGAGCCCGGCGGGGTCGCTGGCCGAGAGCGCGACCGCCGCGACACCGATTGCGATCTCGCGCGCCGCGCGCCACTTGCCCGCCCCGCCCGGTGGCGCCCCCATCGACGCGCTGGCGTCGAGGACGACGAGCGTGGGGGCGATGCTGGTCGCGGGGGCGAGGCGGATGTACGCGCGCTCGGTGCGCGCGAGGAGCTTCCAGTCGAGGCGGCGCGGGTCGTCGCCCTGCCGGTAGGGGCGGTGCGCCATGATCTCGACGCTCGGCGCGGTGCGGCGCGCGACGTGCGCCCCGGCGACCGCGTGCGGCGGTCGCCGGTCGGCGCGCCAGCGGACGCCACGCAGGGCGTCGAGGAGCGCGCCGTAGTCGGGCGCCTCGGCGCGCGCCATCGCGACGGTCAGTCGGCGAGCGCGCCGGTCGGCGCGGGGATCGCGTCGAGGAGCGCGGCCACGAGCGCGTCGGAGTCGACGCCGTCGGCTTCGGCGGCGTAGTTGGCGAGGACGCGGTGGCGGAGCACCGGGAGCGCGACGCGGCGCACGTCTGCGGGGGTGGGCACGGGGCGCCCCGCGAGGAGCGCGTGCGCCTTGGCGCCGAGCACCAGCGCCTGCCCCGCGCGTGGCCCCGCGCCCCAGCGCACGTACCGGCGCGCGAGCACCGGCGCGCGCTCGTCGCCCGGGCGCGACGCGCGCACGAGCTGCGCGGCGTAGCGCAGCACCGGCTCCGACGCGGGGAGCTCGCGCACCGCGAGCTGCAGCGCGCGCACCTCGGCGGCGCCCAGCGTGGGGACGAGCGGCTGCGACGCGCGCCCCGTCGTCTGCCGGAGGATCGCCACCTCGTCGTCCTCCCCCGGGTAGCCGACCTTCACCTGGAAGAGGAAGCGGTCGAGCTGCGCCTCGGGGAGGGGGTAGGTCCCCTCCTGCTCGATCGGGTTCTGCGTCGCGAGGACGAAGAACGGGTTCGGGAGCGCCATCGACTCGCCGGCGGCGGTGACGCGGCGCTCCTGCATCGCCTCGAGCAGCGCGGCCTGCGTGCGCGGCGGGGCGCGGTTGATCTCGTCGGCGAGGACGATGTTCGCGAAGACCGGCCCGCGCACGAAGCGGAACGAGCGGTGCCCGGTCGCCGTGTCCTCCTCGAGGAGCTCGGTGCCGGTGATGTCGCTCGGCACCAGGTCCGGCGTGAACTGGATGCGCCGGAAGTCGAGCGCCATCGCCTCGGCGACGCTCTGCACCATCAGCGTCTTCGCGAGCCCCGGGACGCCGACGAGGAGCGCGTGGCCGCCGGCGAGGATCGCCATGAGGAGCTCGTCGAGCGCGTCGCCCTGCCCCACGACCCGGGTGGCGACCTGCGCGCGCAGCGCCTGCGCGCCGCGGACGAGCGCGGCGACGTCGCTCGCGGCGGGAGGGAGCGTCGCCGTCACTTGAGCGGGCGCCGGCGGCGGAAGTGGAGGAGGAGCGTCGAGCCGTCGCGCACGTCGGCGTCGGCGATGGAGCGGCGCTCGTCGCGCACCTCGAAGCCGCGGAGCTTGACCATCACGTCGTCGGGATACTGCACGTCGGGGGCGAGCACCGCGAGCGCGCGCGCCTTGACGACGGCGACCGGTTCGGTCGGCGCGGCGATCACCTCGATGGCGTCCCACGCGTCGAGGAACTGCACGCGGAAGGCGCGCGCGGGCGCCCCCTCGGGGGCGAGCACGAGCGGGGCGTGCGGCGTGCGCAGCCGGTTGACGAAGGGGCGCGCGGGGACGGACGACGGGGCGTGGGCCATGGCGGGGGCTCGGACGCCGCTGCCTCGCCGCGGGAGGCGGCGCCGCAGCGGCCACGGAACGGAGTACGGCGCGGGGGCGCCGAAGGTTGCCGGGCGGGCGCGCACGCGGCGCGCGGCCGCCGGCTCAGGCGGCGGGGGGCGGCGCGGCGTCCCCCGCCTCGATCGCCGGCGGCGCCGGCGGCTCGGGCGGGGCGACGTAGGCGGGGAGCGTCGAGAGGAAGCGCGCGATCTGCTGGTCGAAGAGGTAGCTCGACCCGGTGACGCGGGTGCCGCCCGGCAGCGGGGCGACGCCGATCACGACCTCCTCGTTCCCCTGCCCGCGCAGGGCGACGAAGGTCGGCCCCTCCTTCTCGGGGAAGGCGGCGTAGATGCCGTTCTGGCGGGCGAAGAACTCGACCGCCGCCGCGAGGACGGCGGGGCCGTCGAGCGCGGTGGCGGTCTCCTGCTGGGTGCGGACGGGGTGCGGCATGGCAGGAAGCTAGCCGATCGCGCCCACGCACTGTATCGGTGTCCGCGCGCTCCGCCTCAGCCGATGCGCGTCACGAAGGGGAAGGTCGCCGGTGCACTTTCGACGAAGAAGTCGAGCTCGAGAGAACACATGTGTGAGCCAGGGTCACCTACACCGCCGCCGAAGCAGTCGAAGAAGCGCGTCGTGACCTGCAACTCACCACCCGCTAGTTCGCTGCTCGGGATGTTGCGCAGCGGCCAGTTCCGATTCAGCCCAATGACGGTCGGCACGCGCCGCCACGCGGGCTCGCTGCTCAGACTCTCCCAGATGCTTCGCGCCACGGTCGGATCCGAGACCGGGGTGACCGAGTGTTGGGCATACCGCACGTGCCCCGGTGTACCTGGTTGCGTGCCATCGTCCTCGACCGTGAACTCGATGCGGACGAGTGCGTCCACGTTCTCGCCGTCGGGGGCGAATGCGACGACCATCTCCGCGACATGCTCGACGAGGGTGCCCCTGGGCTCGATGCGCGCGAGGATCCCCGTACGATCGGTGACCGAGAGGGTCAGGAGACCGAAGGTCGACTGCTCAGGGTCGCCATCCATCGCAGCGACCGCTTTCTCCATGCTTTCAGGCGTGACGGCGCCCGTCGCCTGCACCGTGTCGGTCCGCTCCGTCCCAGCATAGTTCTGCGGCACAGGATCCTGCTGCGGCGCGACGTTCTTCTTTCTTTCAACGTCCTTGTTCACTGCGACGTCCTTCTTCGAGGGAACGTCCTTCTTTCCCTCGACGTCCTTCTTCGCGGCGCCGTCCTTCTTCTCCGCGCCCTTCTTCTTCGCCGTGTGGTTCTTCTTGGGCATGGATCGCCTTGCGGTGCGAGGATGATTCTGTGCACACGAACGTCTTCCCGCTTCACTCGCCGCCAACGTCTGTGCGCGAACGGCGATTGGCAAGCGAGCGCAGCCGAATCGTCAGGGGCGCTGCCCCGCCAGCAGGCGCGCAGGGATTTCCGTCGCCGGGACGCGCGGATCGGCCGTGAGGACGGCCCCGGCACGCCGTGCGAGCGCCACGACCACCGGCCCGAGCGGCCGGTCGTTCTCGACGTCGTGCGCGTCTTCTTCCGCTGCCAGCGCCGCGAGCGCTGCGGGCCCCTTCACCCACGCGTCGGCGAGCGCCATCGCGCGCCCGCGCCGGCGCCGCTCTCCCTCCGGCAGCGCACGGAGGGCATTCGCGGCACGATTGACGCCCGCGCGATTGTTCGCCAAAGCCGCGCGCACGAGGACGAGAACCGGCTCGAGCGTGTCCCGCGGCGTGAGCGCGGGAACGGGGATTCGCCCCGTCCCCGCGGCCAGCAGCAGCCGATGCTGCTCGTACCACCGCCCCTCGGCACCACCGGCGCGGCGTGCCGCGACGGCCAGCAGCGCATCTGCGGAATCCGCGCGCCCGCGGCGCGCCATCGCTGCCGCACGCGAGGCGACGATGAGCGGCGTCGCCACCGGCTCGTCGACGCCTGCCGCCGCGAGCGAGTCGGCGATTCGACCCGCCGCCGACGCGTCGCCGCGCGAGAGAGGAACGAGCAAGGTGACCATCGGCCGCCAACGCGCCGTCATCAGCGGCCGGAGCGAATCGATCGCCTGCGGGCGCCCGAGCGACGCCAGCGCGATCGCCTGATTGACCAACTGGACCTGCCCGAGCGCCGGGACGAACGGGCGCATCAGAGCGTACGCACGCTTGAAGTCATCGAGCGCGCCGTCGTAGTCGCCGAGATGCATCCGCACCAGGCCGCGGTTCGTGCGCCCCGCGATCACCGTGCTGTCGCTGGCCACCATCTCGTCGTAGGTGCGCAGGGCACGGCGCAGGTCGAGGTCGAGCGTCGCCGCCACCTGCGCTTCGACCCGCGCGCGCTGGGACACCGTGAGCCGCTCGGGGAACGCGCGCGCACGTCCAAGCGCCATCACCGCCGAATCCCGCTGGCCGAGCGTGATCCAGTTCGTCGCGAGGCCGAGCCACGCCGCGCCGAAGGCCGAGTCCAGCGCCACCGCGCGCCGGAAGAGCCGCGTTCCCTCGACGAGCTGCCCCATCCGGGACGCGTCGACCGCCGCGGCGTACGCGTCGAACGCCGCCAGCGACGGCGTCACCACGCGATGCAGCGGCCGCGCACGACCGATCACCTCCGCGCGCTCGTCGAGCGCCGCCCGCAACCGCCGCCCCAGCCGGTCCACCAGCACCACCAGCGAGTCCCGCGCCCCCCGCTCCGAGATGCTCGCGATCGGCGTCGCGTCCGACGACGACAGCACCTGCAGCGTCAGCGACACCGTCGCCGGCCCGAGCGAGCCGATCGACCCGGTCACCGCCGCCGGCACGCCGTAGCGCTTCGCCAGCTCCACGGCGCGCTCGGCCGAGATCGGGATCGTGTCGGCCCACCCCGCGTCGCGCGCGACCTGCCGCAGCTGCGGCATGCTGAGGCTCCGCGCCACCTGCGACTCGGAGAGCGCCGACTGCAGGAGGTCGCGCACCGTGCGCGCGAGCGCGCTGTCGCCGCCCGACGACTCGAGCTCGCCGAGCACGATCCACCCCTGCGCCGGCGGCGCCGCTTGCGCCGCCCGCGTCGCCCCCGGCCCGTCGGCGTCGGCGCGCGACGCGGCGATCGACCAGGCGACCGCCGCGACGATCGCGAGGGCCGCCGCCCCCGCCGCCACCCGTCCCCACGGCACGCGCGGCCCCATCCCGGGGATCGACGCCCCGCTCCGCGACGCGGAACGCAGGTGATCGAGCGCGAGCGCCACCTCGCCCGCCGTCGGGCGGTCGTTCGGGAGCTTGGCGAGGCACCGCTTCACGACCGTGGCCACCCCGGCCGGCAGCCCCTCGCGCGCGGGGAGCGGCGGGATCGGGTCGCTCACGTGCGCGAGCAGCACCTGCGCGTGCGGCCCGGTGCCGAAGGGCGGCGTCCCCGCCACCAGCTCGTGGAGGATGCAGCCGAGCGCGTAGACGTCGGTCGCTCCCGTCACCGGCGCGTCGCCCGTCGCCTGCTCCGGGCTCATGTAGGCCGGCGTCCCGACCACGTGCCCGGTGCGCGTCCACGTCGCCGGCTCCTCGTCGAGGAGGTGCGCGACGCCGAAGTCGGCGAGCATCGCGTTGCCGTCCTCGGTCAGCACGTTCTCGGGCTTCACGTCGCGGTGCACCACGCCGCGCGCGTGCGCGTACGCCAGCGCCTCGGCCACCTGGAGGGCGATGCGCAGCGCGTCGGGAACGGCCACGGCCCCCTGCTGCAGCCGCGCGCGAAGGCTCGGGCCGCGCACGAGCGGCATCACGTACCACCGGAGCCCGTCGGCCGCCCCGGAGTCGTGCACCGGGAGGATGTGCGGATGCGCGAGCTTCGCGGCGGTGGCGATCTCGCGGACGAAGCGGTCGCCGGCCCGCGCGCCCCCTTCGCCGTCGCGCAGCACCTTCACGGCCACGTCGCGCCCGTGGCGCCGGTCGGTGGCGCGGTAGACCGTCGCCATGCCGCCCTGCCCGATCGCCTCGTGCAGTTCGTAGCGCTCGCCAAGCGCGCTCGCCAGGGCGTCCTGCGTCCGCATGCCGTCTCTGGAGGGGATGCGCCACCATACGACACGACGCGCGGCGCCGACAGGGTCGCCGGCGCTGCGGAGCGGGCTCGACCGAACCGCACGCTGCCGCGCAGCGCACGGATCGATGCGCGCGACGTCACCCCCCGGGCGCCGGCACCCCCTCGGCCAACGGCGCGTCGCGCGCCACGATCGTCGCCACGACCATGTCGCCCGTGACGTTCCCGACCGTGTTGCCGATGTCGGGGAGCGCGTCGACCGCGACCAGGAGCGCCAGCCCGTCGAGCGGGAGCCCAATCGCGAGGAGCACCGGTGCGGAGACGACGAAGAGCCCCCCGCTCGGGATCCCCGGGTTGCTGAAGCTGAGCGGGATCGTGACGAGCGTCATCGTCGCGATCTCGGCCCACCCGAGCTCGAGCCCGTAGAGCCGCGCGAGGAAGAGCGGGGCGACGAGGTCGGCGATCGGCGTGGTCACCTTGAAGGTCGCGACGCAGAGCGGGAGCACGAAGCCGGCGACCGCCGGTCGCTCGCCGTAGGCGCGGCGCGCCCCCTCGATGAGCGCGGGAAGCGACGCGAGCGACGAGCGCGACGCGACCGCCATCGCCTGCGCCGGCGCCGCCGCACGCGCGAAGGTCGCGAGGGAGACGCCGCCCGCCCACGCCGCCACGGGATAGAGGAGGAGCGTGCACGCCGCGAGCATCGCGCACGTGACCGCGACGTACCACGCCACCGGCCCCACGAGCCCCGTCCCGTGCTCGGCGCCGAGCGCGGCGCTCAGCCCGAGGACGCCGAGCGGGGTGAGTACGAGGATCCACCGCACGACGACGAGCATCGCGTCGGCGACGCCGCCGAAGAAGGCGAGGATCGGCCGCTTCGCCCCCTCGTCGAGGCGCGTGACGGCGACGGCGAAGAGGAGCGTGAAGACGATCAGCGGGAGCATCGCGCCGTCGGCGGCGGCCTGCACCGGGTTGACGGGGACGAGCCCGGTCACGAAGCCGCGGAGCGTCGGGAGCGGCGGCGCCTCGGCGCCCGGGGCGGCGAAGCTCGCGCGGAGCGACGCGGCGGTCGCCGGGTCGAGCGGCATCCGCGCGAAGAGCGGCGGGGCGACGAGCGCCGCGAAGAGCGCGACGCCGACGAGGAGGGCGACGAAGAGCGCCGCCGTGCGCGCGCCGAGCCGGCCGAGGGCGCGCACGTCGTCGAAGCCGGCGACGGCCCGCACGAGGAGCGCGACGACGAGCGGGACGAGCGTCATCCGGATCGCGTTGATCCAGAGCGTGCCGAGGGGCTCGAGGACGCGCACCGCCCACGCGAGCGGCGCGGCGCCGGTGCGGTCGGCGGCGATGCCGAGGGCGAGGCCGCCGACGAGCGCGGCGAGGGCGAGGAGCGTCGGGGACCGCCGGCGTGCGCGGGCCACGGTCAGCGTGTCGAGCCGTCGCGGCGCCGCTTGGGCGTGAGCGGGCGCACCTCGAGCGAGTAGACGAGCACGTGCGCGGGCTGGTCGACGAGCGTGCGCACGGCGTGCGCGACGTCCTCGGGCTCGATCATCCAGCTCGTGTCGGTCCCCGGCGGGAAGAGGTCGGTGCTCACCGACCCCGGATGCACCATGCTCACCTTCACCCCGGCGTCGCGCACCTCGAGCATGAGGCACTCGCTGAAGCCGACGACGAAGTGCTTGGTGCCCACGTAGCAGCTCCCGTTGGCGAAGGTGTTGCGCCCCGCCGTCGAGCCGATGGTGATGACGTGGCCGCGCTGCCGCGCCACCATCCCCGGGAGGACGGCGCGCGTGACGTGGTAGAGCGCGTTCACGTTCACGTCCACCATCGCGTGCCACTCGTCGGGCGAGAGCGAGAGGAAGGGCTTCATCGTCGCGACGCCCGCGTTGTTCACGAGCACGTCGCAGTCGACGCCGTCGAGCTCGCGGGCGACCATCGCGGGATCGGTCACGTCGCACTCGACGACGGTGACCTGCGCCCCGGCCTTCGTCGCCTCCTCGCCGAGGCGCCAGAGCCCCTTCGCGTCACGCGCGACGGCGACGAGGTCGTGGGTGCGGGCGAGCTCGAGGGCGATGGCGCGACCGATGCCGCGCGAGGCGCCGGTGACGAGGGCGACGGGACGGGTCATGGGGATCGGGACGGTCGAGGGGACGGGGCGGTCAGTCGGCGCGGAAGCCGATCACGTGGTGGGAGCCGTCGCAGAACGGGCGCTCGCGGCTCGCGCCGCACCGGCAGAGGGCACGTGCCGTGCCCTCGTACAGGAGGCGCCCGTCGTCGGTGACGACGCGCACCGGGCCGCGGAGGAGGAGCGCCCCGTCGGGCTTGACGACGATGACGAGCCGCGCGCCGTCGTCGCTCACGGGCGCACGTACATCGCCCGCAGGTCGGCGGCGAGGTTCTCGGGCTCGGGGAAGAGGAGCGAGCGCGTGAAGGCGAGCTGGCGCAGCTCGCGTTGGAGCTGCGGCACGGCGCGCGGCTCGACGGTGATGAGGTCGATGCGCCCTCGGTCGGGGCCCTGCGTGCGCACGACGTGCTCGTCGATCGCGGCGACGTCGACGCCGTGCACGGTGAAGGTGCCGCGCTGCGCCCGGCTCCGCGCCGTGCCGTGGCGCCCGGCGATCGCCACCGGCCACGCGTTGCTGCGCGCCGCGCGGGGCACGTCGCCCAGGCCGCGCGCCGGGGTGAAGGTCGTGGGGCGCGCCTCGAGCGCGAGCGGGAGCCACGCGGCGAGGTCGTCGTGCGTGGTGTCGAGGACGTGCCCCGCCTCCCAGCCGAAGGTCGCGCGGTTGAACTCGAAGGGGTCGAGGAGCCAGACGCCCGGGCCGTCGCCGGGTTCGGCGTCGGCCACGGCGAAGAAGAGCGCCACGAGCGGGCTCTCGGTCCAGTCGAGGAGGCGCGTCGGGATGCCGTAGTGCTGCATCGTGACGTACCAGTCCCAGTCGTCCACCGGCTCGCGCGGCAGCAGGAGCGGCGCGTCGCTCCGGAAGCGGAGGAAGAGCGAGAGCTCGTCGCAGCCGTTGCCGCGGTAGGCGCCCGGGGTGAGCGCCCAGCGCCAGGCGCGCACGCCGCGGTACCAGAGCGGGGGCATCGGCCGGCGGTCGAGCCCCCACGCCGCGATCGCGCCGAAGACGCGGTCGAGGAACTCCGCGACCGAGCGCACCGCCGGCCGCGCACCGAGGCGCCCGCGCAGGGCCTCGAGCGCGGGGGGCGGCGCGCCCGGCGCGCTCAGCCGACGAGGCGCTCGAGCAACCACTCCTTCACCTGCCCCGCCCCGATGCGCACCTGCTGCAGCGTGTCCCGGTCGCGGATCGTCACCGTGTCGTCGCCCGTGCTCTGCCCGTCGACGGTGATGCAGAAGGGCGTCCCGATCTCGTCCTGCCGGCGGTAGCGCTTGCCGATGCTCCCCGTCTCGTCGACGTCGACGGGGAAGGCCTTCCGCAGCTCGGCCGCGAGGCGGTGCGCGAACTCGGGCTGCCCGTCCTTCTTCGTGAGCGGGAAGACGCCGGCCTTCACGGGCGCGAGCGTCGGGTGGAGGCCGAGCACCGTCCGCCCCTCGTCCTCGCCGGGGACCGCCTCCTCGCGGTAGCCGTTCACGAGCACCGCGAGCGTCGTGCGGTCGGCGCCGACGGAGGTCTCGATGACGTAGGGGACGTAGCGCTTGTTGTTCGGCGCGTCGAAGTACTCGAGCTTCTTGCCGCTGTACTGCTGGTGCTGCGTGAGGTCGAAGTCGCTCCGGTTGTGGATCCCCTCGATCTCCTGGAAGCCGAGCGAGCCGCCGAAGTCGTAGGTGATGTCGAACGCGGCGCGGGCGTAGTGCGCGAGCTCGTTCGCCTCGTGCCGGTGCCAGCGCAGCCGGTCCTCGGCGAGGCCGAGCGAGCGATGCCACGCCCAGCGGTCGGCGCGCCACCGCTCGAACCACTCCATGTCGGTGCCCGGCTCCACGAAGAACTGCATCTCCATCTGCTCGAACTCGCGGGTGCGGAAGATGAAGTTCCCGGGGGTGATCTCGTTGCGGAACGCCTTGCCGATCTGCGCGATGCCGAACGGGACCTTCTGGCGGCTCGACTGCTGCACGTTCAGGAAGTTCACGAAGATCCCCTGCGCCGTCTCCGGGCGCAGGTAGACGGTCGCGGCGCTCTCCTCGACCGGCCCCATGAACGTCTTGAACATCAGGTTGAAGAGCCGCGGCTCCGTCAACTGGCAAGCCTCGTGCTCGCCGGGGCGCTTGCTCGGCTTCTGCGGGCAGCGCGCGTCCTCGAGCTTGTCGGCGCGGAAGCGCCCCTTGCACGCCTTGCAGTCGACGAGCGGGTCGGTGAAGCCGGCGACGTGCCCGCTCGCCTCCCACGTGCGCGGGTGCATGAGGATCGCCGCGTCGAGCCCCTCGACGTCGTCACGGAGGCGGACCATCGCGTTCCACCACGCGTCCTTGAGGTTCTTCTTGAGCTCGACGCCGAGCGGGCCGTAGTCCCACACGCTCCCGGCGCCACCGTAGATCTCGCTGCTCTGGAAGATGAAGCCGCGTCGCTTGCAGAGCGACACGAGCTTGTCCATCACCTCGGGGTGCGTGCTGGCGGGCATGAGCGGCAGGGCTGGGCGCACGCCTGGATGCCGCGGCCTGGTCCGCGACTGGCTGGCGTGCGTCGTCCGTCCCGCCAATCTACCGCCGGCCGCCAGACGCGCCCCGGCCGCGTCGGTGTTGCGCGGGAGTCCCGGAACCGCGTCAACACGGAGACACGGGGGACGGTCGGAGGACGGAGACGCTCCGGTCGCTGCGAACGTCCGATCGAACCGCGAAACGCACAGGATACAAGGAACAACGCAACGGACACGAAGTCGACGGAAACAGCGACCGTCGATCGGTCGTCTTTCGATTGCATTCGCGTCCCTCGCGTTTCGAGGTGCGATCGGACGGCCGAATGGCTCGGAGTTCCTCCGTTCTCCGGCCGTCCCCCGTGTCTCCGTGTTGACGCGGTCCAGGGACACGCACCGAGAACGGACGCTCGCTCAGGCGTACCGACGCCGGCGCACCGAGCCGAGGACTTCGGCCACGCGCGCCGCGATCAGGTCGCCGTGGAAGCGGCCGGTCTCGATGAAGGTGCGGTTGGCCGCGTACCCCGAGGCGAGTACGCCGGCCATGAAGAGCCCGGGCGCCGTCGTCTCCATGGTGCGCGGGTCGTGGTCGGGGACGCCGGTCTCGCGGTCGATCCCGACGCCGGCCTCCTCGAGCAGGCGGCACTCGGGCTGGTAGCCGGTCATCAGGTAGACCTGCGTCGCGCGCACCGCGGGACCGTCGTCGTCGAGCTCGACCCAGGTGGGATAGATCGCCCGGACGCGCGCGTCGAAGCGCGCGCGGATGTCGCCGCGCTTGAGCCGCCCCTCGATCTCGGGCTTCACCCACGGCTTGACGTTCGGGTCGAGCCCCGGGCCGAAGTGGACGATCGTGACCCGCGCCCCCGCGCGCCACAGCTCGAGCGCCGCATCGACCGCGCTGTTGCCGCCGCCCACCACGACGACGTCGTTCCCCCACCCCACGTGCCCCTCGATGAAGCGGTGCGTGACGTGCGGCAGGTCGTCGCCGGGGACGTCGAGCCGGTTCGGCCGGCCGAAGTAGCCCGTCGCCACGACCACCGCCGCGCAGTCGGTCGTGCGCGCCCGCCCGTCCTGCGGGCGCGAGTGGACGCGCCAGGCCCAGTCGTCGAAGCGCTCCAGCCGCTCGACCGGCTCGTACGTGCGCACGCTCAGCCGGTGGTGCTCGGCGACGGTGCGGTAGTACGCGAGCGCCTCGCGCCGCGTCGGCTTGGGGCCGGGGATCGCGAACGGGACGCCGCCGATGCTGATCCGGTCGGCGCTCGAGAAGAAGGCCATGTCCACCGGATAGCTCGCGATCCCCGCGACGAGGGCGCCGCGGTCGTAGGTGCGCACGCCGTGTCCCGTGGCCTGGATCGCGCACGCGGCCGAGAGCCCGCACGGCCCCGCGCCGACCACCACGACGTCGACGTCGCGCGGCGGGAGCGAACGGGGCATGCGGCGCTCGGGGATGTGGCGCGGCGGGGTTGGCGGCGGCTTCGGCATCGGGGCGGGACGGACGTGCGGGTTCGGCCCCCCGCGCACGTCGCGGGCGGCGGAGCCCCGGCGTGCAACCCTCGCGCCGTGCGCGCCGGTCAGCGCGCGCCGTCGAGCTCGCGATACCAGGCCGAGAAGGCGCGCGGGAGGAACGCCGGCCCGAACAGCGCCCACTCGCCGAGCGACGCGGGGATCGTCCACGCCGTCGCGGCCGCCGCGGCCGGCGTCCCCGCGTCGTGCGCCCGTCGCGCCGCCGCCTCGATCTCGGCGAGCAGCGCGCGGTACGTCGAGACCGCGGCGGCGTCCATGACGGCGCCGTGGCCGGGGACGACGCGCGCCGTCCCGCCGGTCGGCAGCGCCGCCACGGCCGCCCGCCAGCGCACGGGGCGCGCATCGACGAAGTTCGGGAAGACGCCGTTCCACGCGAGGTCGCCGGCGAAGGTCACGCCGACGTCGGGGACCTCGACCACGAGGTCGCTCTCGGTGTGCCCCGAGGCGTGCAGGACGCGGATGATCCGGTCGTCGCCGATCTGCAGGTTCGTCGGCGCGGCGGCGTCGATCATCAGCGCATCGGCGAGCGCATCGGCGAACGACGGGTCAAGCGGCGGCGTGCGCTGCGCGAGTGCGGCGCGCGTCCATGCGGTCGACACGAGCCGCGGCGCCTGGCACCCGCCGGCGCACTCGCGGTAGGCGCCCGTGCCGTTCACGTGATCGGCGTGATGGTGCGTGAGGACGACGTGCGTCGGCCAGCGCCCGGTGAGCTGGCGCGCCTGCGTCGCGAGCCAGGTCGCGCCGGCCGCGGTGTAGAACCCCTCGATCACCACGATGTCCGTGTCGCCGGCGACGATCCCGCCGTTCGCGAGCGTCGTCCGGTCGCCGCCGAACGGCGTGCTCACGAGCGCCCAGACGCCGCGGGCGAGCTGCTCGAGCCGGCCGAACGGCTCGGCCGCGACCACGCGCCCCGCCGGTCGCCGCGCGAACGACGCCGCGAGTGCGCGCGGCATCACCCCCTGCGCGGCGGCGAGCCACGCGGCGCACGAGAAACCGGTGCGCAGCACGTCGCGCCGCGTCACGCCGGGGGCGCGCCCCTCACCGCTCACGTCGCGACGCCCTCGCGCGCGCCGGCGACGATCGCCGCGGCGATCAGCTCGCCGTGGTGCCGCCCGTTCTCGATGAAGGTGCGGTTGGCGTCGAAGCCGCTCGCGAGCACGCCCGCGAGGAAAAGCCCGGGGAGCGGTGTCGCCATCGTCGCCGGGTCGTGCGCCGGGACGCCGCTCGTCGCGTCGATCGGGACGCCGGCCTGTGCGAGGAGCCCGCTCTCGGGGAGGTAGCCGAGCATCGTGTACACCTGCGTGGCGGCGATGCGCTCCTCGCCGGCCGTGGTGCGCACGACGACGTGGTCGGGGGCGATCGCCACGACGCGCGCGTCGAAGCGCGCGCGGATGCTCCCGTCGCGCAGCCGCCCCTCGATCTCGGGGCGCACCCACGGCTTGACCTTCGGGTCGAGCGTGGCCTCGAAGTGGACGAGCGTCACGCGCGCGCCGGCGCGTTGGAGCTCGAGCGCGGCGTCGACCGCGCTGTTGGCGCCGCCCACCACGACCACGTCCTGGTCGAAGGCGCCGTGCCCCTCGACGAACCGGTGCGTCACGTGCGGCAGCTCCTCGCCTGGGACGCCGAGCCGGTTCGGGCGGCCGAAGTAGCCGGTGGCGATCACCACGTTCGGCGCCGCGACCGCGAGCGCGCCGTGCGCGCGCGACGTCGCGGCGAGCGTCCACGTCGTGCTGGTCCGGGCGATCGACTCGACGGTGACGTACTGCCGCACGTCGAGCGCGAAGTGGCGCGCGACGGCGCGGTAGTAGGCGAGCGCGTCGCGGCGCGTCGGCTTCGCCCCCGGCACGACGAAGGGCACGTCGCCGATCCCCAGCTTCTCGGCCGTGCTGAAGAAGGTCATCTCGACCGGGTAGCTCGCGATCCCGGCCACGAGGCAGCCGCGCTCGAGCACCACCGTGCGGAGCCCGCGCCGCCCGCACGCGATCGCCGTCGCCAGGCCGCACGGCCCCGCGCCGACGATCGCGACGTCGGCCGTCTCCACCGCCCCGCTCACGCCGGCTGGCCCGCCTCGAGGCCGATGATCTGGTCGCGGCGCGTGCCGACGCTCACGTAGGTGATGCGCGTCTCGCAGAGCGCCTCGATGCGGTCGAGATAGGCGCGCGCCTGCGGCGGGAGCTCCTCGAGCGTGCGCGCGTCGCCGGTCGGGCGCTGCCACCCCTCGAACCACTCGAGCCGCGGCACCGCGCGGTCGAGGAGCGAGAGGTCGCCCGGGAACTCGGTGTGCAGCTCGCCGTCGATCTCGTAGCCGGTGCAGAGCGCGATCCGGTCGAGCGTGTCGAGGACGTCCAGCTTCGTCACCGCGAGGTCGGTGAGGCCGTTGACGCGCGCCGCGAAGCGGACGACCACCGCGTCGAACCAGCCGCAGCGCCGCGCGCGCCCCGTGGTGGCGCCGAACTCGTTGCCGAGGGTGCGCATGTGCGTCTGCATCGGCTCGGCGAACTCGGTCGGCATCGGCCCGGCGCCGACGCGCGTGGTGTACGCCTTCACCACGCCGAGGATCACCTGCAGCGCCGTCGGCGCGATGCCGGCGCCGATCGCCGCGCCGCCGGCCGTCGTGTTGCTGCTCGTCACGAACGGGTACGTGCCGTGGTCGACGTCGAGCATCGACCCCTGCGCCCCCTCGAGGAGCACCGCCGCGCCGGCCTTGAGCGCGCGGTGGACGGCGAGCCCCGTGTCGTCGGCGAGGGCGAGGAGCCGCGGCGCGAGCGACTGCAGCATCGCGAGCGTCTCCTCGACGTCGACGCGCTTCTCCGAGCCGGTGGCGGCGAGTCGCGCGTTGGCATGCGCCACCCCCGCCTCGACCAGCGTCCGCAGCCGCGCCGGGTTGCGCAGGTCGAGCACGCGCACGCCGCGGCGGCCGGCCTTGTCCTCGTACGTGGGGCCGATGCCGCGGCCGGTGGTCCCGATCGCCTTGTTCGACGCGCTCTCGCCGTCGACGAGCTTGTGGTAGGGGAGCACCATGTGCGCCCGCTCGCTGACGTAGAGCCGGCCGGTCACGTCGATGCCGTCGGCGACGAGCGTGTCGATCTCGCGGAAGAGCGTCTCGGGATCGAGGACGACGCCGTTGCCGATCGCGCAGCGGACGCCGGGGTGGAGGATGCCGCTCGGGATCTGGTGGAGGACGAACTTCTTCTCGCCGACGTAGACCGTGTGCCCGGCGTTGGCGCCGCCCTGGTAGCGCACGACCCAGTCGGCGCGCTCGGCGAGCACGTCGACCAGCTTGCCCTTGCCCTCGTCGCCCCACTGGGCGCCGACCACCACCACCGTGCGGCGGCTCGCGTCGAACATGATGCACTCGTTCCGGCGGGCCGCGCCCGGCCGGCGTGGATCTCGGGGAGGGGATCGCGCCGGTCGCCGCCCGAGGGGGCGCCGCGAACGCGAAACGCCCCGGGCGGGGTGCCCGGGGCGTCGGCGGAATCTACGCGGGGGTCGGGGGGGCCGCGACCGGCCCCGTCAGCTCCACGCCGCGCCGACGAGCGCGATCCCGATCACGAGGCCGACGAGCACCTTCTGGATCGTCGCCACCCCGCGCCCGACGAGGGCGCCGCCGGCGACCTGCCGGGCCCGCACGATGTCCTTCGCCACGCTGTACTCCCCGGCGAGCGCCCCGAGGTAGGCGCCGCCGAAGGCCCCGACGACGCTCCCGACCACGGGGATCGGGACGCCGACGATCGCCCCCGTGATCCCGCCGAGCACCGCCCCCCAGCTCGCGCGCTTCGAGCCGCCGACCTTCTCGGTGTAGCGTGCCGAGGTGCGGAACTCGAGGAACTCGCCGAGGAGCGCGACGGCCGCGCAGAGCGCGACGATCCCCCACGACAGCGTCGGCGGGTCGACGGCGAGCCGGTGCACGGCGCCGGCGAGGATCATCAGCCAGAGCCCCGGGAGCCCCACGGGGATGAGCGCGAGCCCGGCGACGACGGCGGCGGCGAGGAGGAGGGTGGCGACGGTCATGTCGTACAGTACGCCGGGCGCGCGCGCCGGGTGTCACGCGGACGGGCGCACGGCACGAGATTGTGCCCCATGCCCCGCATCGCCCTCCTCGTCCGCACCGGCGCCGGCCCCGGCATCCTCCACGAGCTCACCGGCGTCATCGCCCGCCGGCGCGGCGACATCGCCTCGGTCGACATCGTCGGCCGGACCGGCGACGAGACGCGCGTCCACTTCGAGGTGGAGCTCCTCGACGGCGACGACCCCGCCACGCTCGCCGACGAGCTCCGCGCGCTCGACATCGTGCGCGAGGTCACGCTGGTGAGCACGATGGGCGTCATCTACGGCAAGCGGATCATCATCATGGGCGGCGGCGCGCAGGTCGGGCAGGTCGCGATCGGCGCGATCTCCGAGGCCGACCGCCACAACATCCGCGGCGAGCGCATCTCGGTCGACACGATCCCGCTCGTGGGCGAGCAGCCCCTCGCCGACGCGGTGCGCGCCGTCGCGCGACTGCCGCGTGCCACGGCGCTCGTGCTGGCGGGGTCGCTCATGGGCGGCGACATCGAGCGTGCCGTGCGCGAAGTGCGCGCACAGGGGTTGCTCGTCGTCTCGCTGAACATGGCGGGCTCCGTCCCCGATGCGGCCGACCTCGTGGTGACGGACCCCGTGCAGGCGGGCGTCATGACCGTCATGGCCGTCGCCGACACGGCGCGCTTCACCGTCGCGCGGCTGCAGCGGCGCGTCTTCTGATCCCGCGTCGCGCGCGGCGTCGTTCAACCGCGTCAACACGGAGGCACGGAGGACGGCCGGAGGACGGAGGGGCGCGTGGGACCGCCCTCCGCGTCGCATTCACGATCTCGGCCTTGGAGTGGGTGCGGGGGGGTGGCTCCGCGCGCCCCTCCCTCCTCCGGCCGTCCTCCGTGCCTCCGTGTTGACGCGGTCCAGCGATGCCGGACGCGACACGGCACTCACGCGACCGCGAGCACCTCGCGCACCACCGCCTCGACGTGCGCCCGGGCCGCGGCCGGCAGCGGGAGGAGCGGCGCCCGCGGCGCGCCGCCGACGCGCCCGGCGGCGTCGACCGCCGCCTTGAGCCCCGGCACGCCGTGCTTCACGGCGACCTCGGTCGCGAGCTTCGTCAGCGCCTGCTGCAGCGCGCGGCCGCGCGCCTCGTCGCCGGTGTTCACCGCGTCGGCGATCGCGAGGCAGAGCGACGGCGCGATGCACCCCGTGGCGAGAATCGCCCCCTCGCACCCCGTCGCGAGCGCGATCCGGAGGCTCGGCGCGTGCCCCGTGAAGACCGCGAACGGCGCCGGCGCCAGCGTCTGGTAGCTGTCGCGCACCACCGCGTCGGCCCCGGAGTCCTTGATGCCGATCACGTTCGGGTGCGTAGCCAGCCGCCCCACCACCTCCGCGTCGAGCGCGAAGTGCATGTACTGCGGGATGCTGTAGAGCATCACCGGCACCGGGCTCGCGTCGGCGACGGCGCGGTAGTGCGCCTCCTGCGCCGCGGGCGTCATCGCGCCTGTGTAGTAGTGCGGCGCGACCACCAGCACCGCGTCGGCGCCGAGCGATGCGGCGCGGCGCGCGCGGTCGATCGTCAGCCGCGTGCTCTCGGCCCCCACCCCCATCAGCAGCCAGCGGTCGGCCGGCACCGCCGGGCGCACCGCGCCGAGGAGCGCGTCGCGCTCGGCGTCGTCGACGAGGGGCGCCTCGCCCGTGCTCCCCACGAGCACGAGCCCCTTGAGCCCCGCGGCGACGAGCGCGGTCGCGTTGGCGACGGCGGCGGCGGTGTCGAGCGCGCCGTCGGCGGTGAACGGCGTCGTGGCGGCGGCGAAGATCCCGCCGATCGGCGTGGTCGGCATCAGTCGGTCAGCCCCATCATGTCGTAGACCTCGGCGATCGTCCGGTCGGCGACCGCCCGCGCACGCTCACCCCCCGCGGCCATGATGTCGCGCACCGTGTCCGCCCGCTGCTGCAGCTCGCCGGCGCGCGTGCGGATCGGGACGAGCGTCTCCTCCATGTGCCCGAAGAGCGTCTTCTTGCAGTCGATGCACCCCCACGTCGCCCCCGTGCAGTTCTCCCGCACCTCGCCCTGCACCGGCTCGGGCGAGAAGGCCTTGTGCATGCTGAAGATGTTGCAGACGTCGGGGTTGCCGGGGTCGGTCTTCCGCACGCGCGCCGGGTCGGTGACGGCGGGGCGGAGCTTCTCCCAGATCGACGCGGGCGGCTCGAGGAGCCCGATCGTGTTGCCGAGCGACTTGGACATCTTCGCCTGCCCGTCGAGCCCCATCAGCCGGCGCACCGGTGTCAGGAGCGGCTGGGGCTCGACGAAGTACGGGGAATCCTCCGGGCGGAACTTCGCGTTCCACTTCCGGGCGATGTCGCGCGAGAGCTCGAGGTGCTGGACCTGGTCCTCGCCCACGGGGACCCGGTCGGCGTGGTAGAGCAGGATGTCGGCCGCCTGGAGCACCGGATAGGTGAGCAGCCCCGTGATCACGCTCTCCTGCCGCGCGCTCTTGTCCTTGAACTGCGTCTGCCGCTCGAGCTCCCCGAGCGGCGTGACGGTGTTGAAGATCCACCCCAGCTCCGCGTGGGCGCGGACGGTGCTCTGGTAGAAGAGGGTGCAGCGGTCAGGGTCGAGCCCGGCCGCGAGCAGCGAGAGCGCCATCTCGTGCCGCCGGCGCCGCAGGTCGGCGGGGTCGTAGCTTCCCGTCAGGGCATGGAGGTCGACGACGCTGAAGAACGTCCGGTCGGTCCCCTCCTGCAGCCGTACCCAGTTCTGCACCGCCCCCAGGTAGTTGCCGATGTGCAGCTCGCCCGAGGGCTGGATCCCACTGAAGATGCGCGACATCCCCGCAAGCTATGGCCGCTGACGCCCTCATCCAATCGCACCCCGCCGGCGCCCCCGGCGACCGCGCCCTCCTCGCCGCGCTCGTCGACGCGGGCGCGGCGGCGGCGCGCTTCATCCGGTCGCACGAGGGGGAGCGGCACGCGATCGCGTGGGAGGTGAAGGCGGCCAGCGACTACGTCTCGCTCGTCGACCGCGGCGCCGAGGCGGTCGTGCGCGAGCGGCTCGCCCCCCTCGGGGCGGCGACCTTCATCGGCGAGGAGGGGTCGCCCGACGCGCGCCCCGGCGCCGGGCTGACGATCGTCTGCGACCCGCTCGACGGGACGACCAACTTCCTCCACGGCTTCCCCGCCTACGCCGTCTCGATCGCCGCGCTCGTCGACGGCGCGCTCGCCGCCGGCGTGATCGTCGACGTGGCGCGCGACGAGACCTTCACCGCCGTGCGCGGCGGCGGCGCGGCGCTCGACGGTCGCCCGATCCGCGTCTCGCCGATCGCCGACCCGGCGCGCGCCCTCGTCGGCACCGGCGCCCCGTTCCGCAAGCAGGACCAGCTCTCGATCTACCTCGAGCAGCTCCCGCGCATCCTCGCCGTCACGAGCGGGATCCGCCGCGCCGGCTCGGCCGCGCTCGACCTCGCGCACGTCGCCGCGGGGCGCTTCGAGTGCTTCTGGGAGCTGCGCCTGGCGCCGTGGGACATCGCCGCCGGGCTCCTCCTCGTGCGCGAGGCCGGGGGGCGCGTGACCGACTTCGCCGGCGCCGACGCCGAGGTGGCGCACACGGGAATCGTCGCCGGCAACCCCGACATGCACGCCTGGCTCCTGCGCACGCTCGAGGGGACCGTCGCATGACGCGCCCCCCGCTCGTCGAGTGCGTCCCCAACTTCAGCGAGGGGCGCGACCCCGCGGTGATCGCGGCGATCGTGCACGCGATCGGCGCCGCCGGCGGCCGGGTGCTCGACCACTCGATGGACGCGTGGCACAACCGCGCCGTCGTCACCTTCGTCGCCGAGCGCGACGCGATCGTCGACGCCGCCGTCGCCGCGATCCGCACCGCGCGCGACCGCATCGACCTGCGCGCGCACCACGGCGTCCACCCGCGCATCGGCGCCGCCGACGTCGTGCCGTTCGTCCCGCTCGACGGCGCGACGATGTCCGACTGCGTCGACTGCGCGCGCGAGCTCGCGCAGCGCGTCGGCGACGAGCTCGCGATCCCCGTCTACCTCTACGAGCACGCGGCGCAGCGCCCCGAGCGGCGCGACCTCGCGCACGTGCGCGCCGGCGGCCTCGCGGCGCTCGCCGCCTCGATCGGCAGCGACCCCGCGCGCGCGCCCGACGCCGGCCCGCGCGCGCTCCACCCTACCGCCGGCGCGGTTGCGATCGGCGCGCGCCCCTTCCTCGGCGCCTTCAACGTCTACATCGGCGACGCGAGCCGCGTCCCGGCGGCCCGCGCGATCGCCCGCGCGATCCGTGCGCGTCACGGCGGGATGCCGGGGGTCAAGGCGCTCGGCCTCGAAGTGGGCGGCCGGGCGCAGGTGAGCATGAACCTCACCGACCTCGCCGCCGTCCCGCTGCACGTCGCCTACGACGCCGTCGCGCGCGAGGCGGCGCTGCACGGCTGCGTCGCCGAGGAGAGCGAGCTGATCGGGCTCGCGCCGCAGGGGGCGATCGAGCAGGCGTTCCGCGACCGGATCCGCCTCGTCGACGCGCGCGACACCGTCTCGCTCGACCTCCGCATCGCCGCGACACGCCCCGTCGCCGACGTGCGCGACGCCTGCGAGGCGATCGCCGACCTCGACGCGCACGAGGCGAGCGGCACCGCCGCCGCCCTCGCCGCGATGCTCGCGAGCGCCACCGTGCGCCTCGCGGCGGCGGTGCACGTGCGCCGCGGCGGCACGGTCGCCGCCGAACCGCTCGCCCTCGTGCTCGCGAGCGCGGCGACCGTCGAGCGGCACCTGCACCGCGCCGCCGCCGACGACGCGGCGGCGTGGCAGGAGGTCGTCGCCGCGCGCCGGCTCCCCAGGACGACGCCGGCCGAGATGGCGGTGCGCACGCGCGCCGTCGACGCCGCGCTCGTCGCCGCGGCGGCGGTCCCGCTCCGCATCGCGCGCCTCGCCGCCGACGTCGTCGCCCTCGCGGCCGAGGCGGCGCGCGAGGGCGACCACGTCACCGCCCCCGACGCGTGGGCCGGGGCGAGCATCGCCCACGGCTGCGTCCACGCCGCCCTCGGCCTCGCGCGCGGGAACCTGGCGATGCTCGCCGACGCGACGCTCGGCGAGGCGGCGCAGCGCGAGATCCGGGTCGTCGCCGCCGAGGCGTCGGAGCTGCTGGAGCGGGCGCGTGCGGCGGTCGGGGGGGTGGGGGGATGAGCGGCGCGCGAGGTGAGTGGTCGCGCGAGGCGGGCACCGCTGGTCACCGCAGAGGCGCGGAGGTGACACGGAGTTCCGCTGCGCCTCTGCGGTGAACGGCGGCTCGCATCACGCGTCGGCGCCACCGCGCGCGCGGAGCGCGCAGCTCACCGTGCCCGCCCGCGCGACGGTCGCGCCGGGAGCGACGCCGGCGCCGGCTTGCGCGGCAGCCGCTCGTCCATCATCGCCGTGTTGTAGACGAACGCCGCCATGATCGTCGCCGCCTGCGCGAGATCGTCGGGGACGATCCGGTCGGCCACGTCCAGGTTCGTGTGGTGCGTGCGCGTCTCGTACTCGATGGGGTCCTGCATGAAGCCGAAGCCCGGGAGCCCCACGCGATCGAACGAGACGTGGTCGCTCCCTGCACGCGAGAGGAGCGAGAGCGTGCTCGCGCCGTGCGCGGCGAAGGGGCGCAGCCATTCGGCGAAGATCGGGCGCACCGTCTCGTTGCCCATGAGGTAGAGCCCGCGCACGCGCCCGGTCCCGTTGTCGATGTTGAAGTAGGCGGAGAGCCGGTCGTGGTCGGGACGCCGCGTCGGCACGACGCCGCTGTCGCGCCCCGGCTCCGCGAGCACGGCGAAGTGGCGCTCCACGTAGGCGCGCGAGCCGAAGAGCCCCTGCTCCTCGGCGTCCCAGAGCGCCGCCCGGATCGTGCGGCGCGGTGCGAGCCCGGTCGCCTTGAGGAGGCGCATCGCCTCCATGACCACCGCCACCCCCGCCCCGTTGTCGGTCGCCCCGGTCCCGGCGTGCCACGAGTCGAGGTGCGCGCCGAGCATCACGACCTCGCCACGGAGCGCCGGGTCGCTCCCCGGGATCTCGGCGATCACGTTGTGCCCCATCGGGTCGTCGTCGTGGTAGCGCGCGCCGATGTCGAGCGTGAGCCGCGGCCGCTCGCCGCGCTTCGCCAGGCGCACGAGGTGGTTGTAGTCGTCGCCGGCGAGCGTCACGCTCGGGAAGACGAAGGGGGCCGATGCCGGCAGCCACGCGCCGAACGCCCCGTTCGCGCTGCGCATCGTCGCCGCGTCGGCGCCGATCACCGGCGCCGAGTGCACCATCACCATGCCGCCGCTCCCGCGCATGCTGTTCTCGACGACGGCCAGCGGCTTCGCCCCGATGAGCACCCCCTGCGCGCCCAGCTGGCGAAGCATGGTGCGGATCATCGGGTCGGCGGTGTCGGGCATCGTGCGCCGGGCACCGTCGCCGGAGGGCGGGATGTGGTTCGCGAACTCGAGGAGGCGCGAGTCGTCGAAGCGGCGCGCGAGCGGCGCGAACTCGGGCGTCGCCGGGCGCTCCTCGGAGAGCAGGACGATCCTGCCGTCGAAGGCGCGCGCGTCCTTGTCGCGCAGCGCCTTCCCGCGGTCGGAGAGGTCGAGATAGACGACCTCGCCGGTCACCGCGCCGTTCGTGGGCGGCGACCAGGCGCTCGGCCACCCGAGGAGCGGGCGCACGTACGGCGCCGCGAGCGTGACCGAGAAGCGCTCGAGCGACCAGCCGCGACCGAACGGGCCGAACGACTCGACCCGCACCGGGATCCCCCACCCCTCGAACGTCGCCGTCGCCCACTCCCGCGCCCGCCGCATCCCCGGAGAGGCGGGGAGGCGGGGGCCGATGCGATCGGTCAGGTGGCCGATGTGCTCCATCACCTTCGATCGGCGCATCCCCTCGTCGATCAGCCGCTCGATGTCGGCCGCGGGGGCGCCGCGTGCCGGCGTCGCCTGTGCCGCGACGTGGCTCGCGCCCACCGTCACCATCGCCATCACCGCCATCGTCAACCGGCCACTGCGCATCACCCCTCCCGCGGATCCCTCGTGCGGCACGGGCACCACGCCCGGGCCACCTCGTGCGCTGACGTTGCGCTCCCGCACCGAGGTCGGGGGAGGAGGGCTGTCCCCTCGGACAGGGATGACCGCGAGGGTCCGGTCGCGCACGGCGCTCGATACCGACCGCGCCCCTTTCTCCTAAAGTCCTAGTTGACAGCGTCGGCCGGCCGGGCGTATCGTGGCGCCGGGTCAACTAAGGCTTTGGGAGATCATGCCGACCTTCACCGACCGCGAGCTCGACGTCATGACGGTGCTCTGGCGCCACGGCCCGGCCACCGCGGCCGAGGTGCGCGACGCCCTCGCCCGCGACGCGGGGCTCGACCTCGCGTACAACTCGGTGCTCACCATGCTCCGCATCCTCGAGGAGAAGGGGCACGTCGGCCACGCCGTCGAGGGGCGGGCGCACCGCTTCCACCCGCTGGTCGCGCGCGACGACGCCTCGCGCTCGGCGCTCCGGCGGCTGGTCGACGGCCTCTTCGACCGCAGCCCCGAGCTCCTCCTCGCGCACCTCGTCCGCGACGAGCGCCTCGACCGCGCCTCGCTCGAGCGGCTGCGCGCCCTCGTCGACACCGAGCTCGCCGACGAGCCCCCGGCCCCGGCGCCGCGCCGCACGCCCGCGCGTCGCACGCGGAGGGACGACGCATGATCGCCGCGTGGATGCTCACCTATCTCGCGATCGGCGCGCTCCTCCTCGTCGTGGCGCGCGCGGCCGAGCACGTCGTCGCGGCGCGCGGGCTCCCGCGGCGCGGCGTCTGGGCGGGGGCGATGGTCGCGATGGTCGTGCTCCCGGCGGTCTACCGGCCGGTGCCGTCGTCGCTCGCGTTCGGCGCCGCGCTGACACCCTCGGTCGCACCCGGCGTGCGGAACGCCTCGCCCCGCGCCCAGGTGCAGGACGCGAGCGACGCCGCCGACGGCGCCGCGGCGACCGGCCCCCTCGGCACCACCCGGATCGTGCGACGCGTGAACACGACGCCGCCCCGCGCGACGCTCGTCTTCGAGGTGTCGCGCGCCGTCTCGGGGAACGTCGTCGTCCTCGGCGAGGATTCGTCGCTCGCGCGCTTCGACCGGGCGCTCCTCGCGCTCTGGGGCGTCCTCGCCGCGCTGGCGGGGATCGCCGTCACGGTGGCGACGGCGCGGCTCGTGCGCGCGCGTCGCCGCTGGACGTGCGCCGATGCCGCGACGCGCGACGCCGTCGCGTGCGAGGCCGGCCGGCGCGTGCCGGTCTGGATCGCTCCCGACACGGGGCCCGCCGCCTTCGGGGTGCGGACGCCGCAGGTGGTGCTCCCCGCGTGGTTCAGCGAGCTCGCCGACGGCGAGCGCGCGCTCCTCCTCGCGCACGAGGCGGCGCACGTGCGTGCGGCCGATCCGCGACTCCTCGCCGCGGGGCTCGCGGCCGTCGTGCTGGCGCCGTGGCACCTGCCGCTCGTGGTCGCGTACCGCCGCCTCTGCCGCGCGGTGGAGCACGACTGCGACGCGCGCGTCCTCGCGCAGCATCGGGACGTGCGCGGCTACGGGCGGCTCCTCGTGCGCACGGCCGAGTGGCTGCTCGACGGGCGCGGGTCGTGGCGACGCGGGGTCGCCGCGCGCTGGATCCTCGCCCCGGTCCCCGCGTTCGCGGCGCCCGCGAGCGAGCTCGAAGGGCGGCTCCGCGCGCTCGTGCGGCGCCCCCCGACCTGGCGGACGCGCCTCGGCGTGGTCGCCGCGTGCACGCTCGGTGGCGCGGCGACGGTGGCCGCCTGCGCCGTCCCCTCGCCCGCCACCGGGCGCACGAGCCACGAACTCGCGGTCACGACGACACCCGTGCTCGACTCGCTCGAGCGCTGGCGCACGCTCGATCGCGGCACCCTCGCCGCGGCGCGCGTCGCCGGCCGGATGCGCATCCTGCAGGACTCGCTCGCCCTGGTCGCGGCGCGGCGCTCGATCCCGACCTTCGACGAGCTCGCACGCGGCTTCGACACGGCGAACGTCTGGCTCGTCGTCGACGCGGCCTATCGCCCCGTGGACCACGCCGTGACGATGCAGCGGCACGCCTACCGCTGGGAGACGGAGCCGACCGACGGCCGCGAGGGGTCCGGCCGCCGCCAGCGCGCGGCGCGGCCGACGACGCCCGGCGACCGGCTGTCGACGAACGTCTTCTCCTTCGGGCGCGCCTTCCCGCTGGTCGATGCGCGCCGGATCGACGAGACGGGCGCGTTCGCGACGACCACGCCGACCGGGATCGTGCGCGTGCACTGGGGACGGCTGCGCCCGGGCGACTCGACCGAGATCGACGTCCTCCGCGCGCGCGGCGACTCGCTCCGCGTCCCCGCGTGGTTCCGCACCGTGGCGCGCCGCATGGCGGGCACCGACGTCGCGGCGGAGCTCTCGTTCCAGCGGGCGCTCGACACGGGGCTCCGCGCCAACGTCGCCACCTTCCGTCCCGAGTTCCTCGAGCGCGGCGCGAGCGGCGATCCGTACGTGTGGTTCGTGCTCGGCCCCGACGGCACCGCGATCGCGCACGCGACGGGGCGCGAAGGGCTCGGGGTCAAGCGCGCCGCCTGGGCCGGCGACCGTCCGCTCCCGCGCGCCGGCGCCGCCGCCGCCGAGTCGGTGCTCACCATCGACGGCGAGGCGTGGCGGGCGAAGTTCCCCGGGCTCGCGCTGCGACCGGTCAGTTACGGCTGGTCGACCATGACGCTCGGCGGGCGCGAGGTGAACGTGCTCTGGGCGCTGACCGACCTCTCGCTCGCCCTCGGACGACCGGCACCGCGCGCCGCCCCAGCCGCGCGCCCGCCGCGCGGCATCGCCACGTCGTTCGGCGAGGTGCTGCGCGACGAGGCGCTGATGGCGCGCCACCTCGACGAGGCCGTCCGCAGCGTGCTCCCGCGCGACGCGTCGTCCGCGCGTCGCGGCCACCGCTTCGTCTGGCTCGTCTTCGACGGCGACGGCCGCACCATCGCCGCCGACACCGGACGCGCGGGGCTCGGGCGGCGCACCGGCGGGTGGCGCGACTTCCTCCCCATCCTGCCGCGCGCCACAGATACCACGCCACGCGACGACCTCTTCGTCGACGAGTGGTCGTTCCCCACGCGCTTCCCGCGGCTCCGCTTCACGAACGGCTACCACTGGCAGGGAATGTCCGATCCGCACGGCCTGACCGTGCTCTGGGCGATCGCGACCCCGGCCTGACTTACCGCCCCCGCCATCATGCGCCACCTCCTCATGGCCGCGGCCCTCCTCGCCGCGGTTGCCGCCCCCGGCGCGCTCGTCGCGCAGCAGGCCGCCCGCCCCGACACCCTCATCGGCCGCGTCACCACCGACAGCGCCGTCGCCCTCGATTCGGCCGAGGTGATCGTCACCCGCGGCCCCGACCGCGTCGTCTTCCGCACCCGCACCGGCGCCGACGGCCGCTGGCGCCTCGTCGTCGACGAAGGCACCGGCGACTACCTCGTCTACGTCACCGCACCCGGCCGCATCGCGCAGCGCTCGCGCGTGACGCGCAAGGGCACGGAGCAGCGCTTCACCGTCGACGTGGCGCTCGCCGCGGTGCCGGTGCAGCAGCTCGCGCGCGTCGAGGTCCGGGCGACCAAGCGAGAGGCCCCCCAGCGCGGTCCCGAGCCGGCGCGTGGCGGCGTGGACGCCGAGCGCGACGCGATCACCGGCGCGCTCGGCCCGGCGCAGATGGGCGACCCGAGCGCGCTGGCGTCGACCGTCCCCGGGCTGCAGCTCGGGCGCGACGGCGTGTCGGCGCTCGGCCTCCCCGGCGCGCAGACGCTGTTCACCGTCAACGGGCTCGGGGGCGCCATCGCCGACGTCCCGCGCGCGCTCTGGAGCAACACCGGCACGCGCGTCGCGACCAGCAGCTTCGACGTCAGCCGCGGCGGCTTCAGCGGCGCCCAGGTCGACTTCACCATCGACCCGGCGAGCGTCTACTCGACCCGCAACGCGCACATCGCCGTCGATGCGCCGTGGCTGCAGGCCACCGACGCCGTCGGCAGCGCGCTCGGCCAGCGCTTCGGCCGCGTCGACGCCTCGCTCGGCGTCGACGGCGAGCTCGGTCGCGCCGACAAGTGGACCTACGCCTCCGGCCTCACGCTCCGCCGCTACGCCGACGCCACGCCGTCGCTCGCCACCGCTCCCGACGCCGCCCTCGCCGGCACCGGCATCCCGCGCGACACGGTCCGCCGCGTCCTCGGCGACCTCGCGCGGCTCGGCATCCCCGTCGGCACGCTCGACGGCACGGTGCGCACCGACGCGGTCGCGCTGCTCCGCATCGACCGGATGGGGTGGGACCCGCGCACCGAGGAGCAACTCCCGCGCGCCTACGGCGCGATGGGCTACCTCAAGCTCGCCGACGCGCGCGGCGTCGGGCTCGACCCCACCGCCACGCCCTCGGCCGCCGGCACCTCGCGCGACGTCACGGCGGCGCTGCAGCTCAACCATTCGCTCCGCACGAGCACCTGGCTCCACGACACGAAGACGTCGCTCTCGATCGTCGACGCCCGCACCACGCCCTCGCTCCTCGCGCCGCGCGGCACCGTGCGCACGACCGCGAGCGACGCCGCCGCGGGCGGCATCGCCACGCTCGGTTTCGGTGGCAACGACTTCCTCGCGAGCGATCGCACGCAGGTCACCTGGGACGCGCAGCACGAGTCGCAGGCCTTCACCAGCGGCTCGTCGCGCCACCGGATCAAGCTCTTCGGGCAGGCGCGCGTCGACGCCACCGCGCAGCGCGCGACGCCGGGCGCGCTCGGGAGCTTCGCGTACAACTCGCTCGCCGACCTCGAGGCCGGCCGCCCCGCGAGCTTCTCGCGCGTGCTCGCCCTCCCCGCGCGCGAGGGGAGCGCGTGGAACGCGGCCGTCGGCATCGGCAGCGTCTACCGGCGCTCGGCGCTCTTCAGCATGCAGTACGGCGCGCGCATCGAGGCCGGCGGCTTCCTCGCGCGCCCGGACGCCAACCCGGCGCTCGCGCGCGCACTCGGCGCGCGCACCGACGTCGCCCCGGCCGAGGTGGCGGTGCTCCCGCGACTCGGCTTCCGGTGGGTGTACACCGGCAAGCCAGGCGACGGCGGCGGCACGATGTGGTCGCCGATCGGGCGCTACGGCACCGAGGTGCGCGGCGTGCTGCGCGGCGGCGTGGGGCTCTTCCGCAACTTCGTCGGCACCGACGCGATCGCGCAGGCGGTCGCCGCCACCGGGCTCCCGGGGAGCACGCTGCGGCTCGACTGCGTCGGCGACGCGATCCCCACGCCCGACTGGGACGCGTACCTCACCGGCCCGGGGAGCATCCCGGCGCGCTGCGCCGGCCCCGCGCTCCCGCTCGTGCAGCCGGCGCTCGCCGTGCAGGCGCTCGACCGCGACTGGCGCACGCCGCGCTCGTGGCGCGCGAACCTCGGCTGGACGACGCGCGTGCTCAAGACCGACATCACCCTCGAGGGCGTCGCCTCGCTCAACCTGTCGCAGCCGAGCGTGCGCGACGCCAACTTCGCCGGACGCACCGGCGAGCTGCTCGCGGGCGAGGGGAATCGCCCGCTCTTCGTCCCGCTCGCGCAGGTCGTGCCGGCCACGGGCGCGATCTCGCCGCAGGCGTCGCGCGTCGACCCGACGTGGGCGCAGGCGATGGTCGCCGGCGCGCAGGGACGCTCGGAGAGCGCGCAGCTGCGGCTCCAGCTCACGCCGTCGCTCCCGGGCAGGGCCTTCCTCCGCGGCAACTACGTGGTGGGACGCGTGCGCGAGCGCCTCAACGGCTTCGACCGCAACACCGCCGGCGACCCGCGCGCCTTCGAGTGGGCGCCGGGCGACCTCGACGTGCGCCACCAGCTGCAGCTGCAGGGCGGGTGGTACAGCAAGTGGCTCACCGTCACCGGCTTCGTCGACGTCACCTCGGGACGGCCGTTCACGCCACTCGTGCGGGGCGACGTCAACGGCGACGGTCTCGCCTTCAACGACCGCGCCTTCGTCGCCCGCGGCGCCGGCGACCCGGCCACCGCCGCGGCGATCGCCGCGCTCGCCGCGTCCTCGCCGGGGCGCGTGCGCGACTGCCTGCTCTCGGTCGCCGACGCGATCGCGCCACGCAACGGCTGTCGCGGCCCGTGGCAGGCGCGCACGATGCTGCAGCTCGGCACCAACCTCCCCGGTGGCCGCGCCTTCCAGTGGGTGCAGCTGCAGCTCTTCCTCGAGAACCCGCTCGCGGGGCTCGATCGCCTCCTGCACGGCGACGCCATCCGCGGCTGGGGCATCGCGCCCGAGCCCGACCCCGTGCTGCTCGCCGTGCGCGGCTTCGACCCGGCCACGCGCCGCTACGCCTACGACGTGAACGCGCGCTTCGGCGCCACCGACCCGCAGCGCACCGCGATGCGTGCCCCGTTCCGCGCCACGCTCAACGTGTCGGTCGTCTTCGGTCCGTCGACGATGCAGCAGATGGTCGATCGCGCCCTCCGCCCCGGCCGGCGCGGCGCCCCCGGCGTCCGCCCCGACTCGGCGACGCTGCACACCCGCTACGCGCGCACCGTCCCCAACCCGATCGCGCCGATCCTCGAGGAGCGCGACTCGCTCCTCCTCACCGGCACGCAGGTCCGCGCGCTCGAGGCGCTCGAGGTCGAGTTCCGCAAGCAAGCCGACGCGCAGTGGGGACGCCTCGCCGGCGAGTTCGCGGCCTACGGCGACAGCTACGACGGCAAGGCCGCGCTCGCGCGGCAGGAGGAGACCACCGACGCCGTCTGGGAGATCGCGCGGGCCACGGCGGCCAAGCTCACGGAGCTCCTCACGCCGGTGCAGCACACGCTCCTCCCGTACCCTGCCAACTGGCTCCGCACCGCGAAGCCGGGCTTCAGGATCCGCTTCATCTCGGGGTGAGGATCTGGCATCGTGGGCGAGGGCGAGGGAGCATCGCGTCGCGGATGACAGCGCCGGAGCACGGAATGCGCCCACGGTGCAACGGCCCACGGCGCAGCAGCCCGCGGGACGGCGGCTGACGCGGATCGCCGAGCGGGGCGCGGACGCCTTGCGAGCGCTCGCATCTTGGTGGGAAGAGGTTGACGGGCCGTCGAACGTGGTCATGCGCACCTGTCACGATTCCAATCTCATGCGACTTCTCCGGCTCGTTGCGGCGACGGTCATCGCGGTCCTCGCCCCCGGCGCGCTCGCCGCGCAGCAGGCCGCCCGCCCCGACACGCTCGTCGGCCGCGTCACCACCGACAGCGCCGTCGCCCTCGACTCGACCGAGGTGATCGTCACCCGCGGCCCCGACCGCGCCGTCTTCCGCACGCGCACCGGCGCCGACGGCCGCTGGCGCCTCGTCGTCGACGAGGGCACCGGCGACT
>ERZ1066121.610-NODE-610-length-31759-cov-7.820906_pt1 | contig 31759 bp, 23 predicted proteins | sample MGYA00382768_ERZ1066121 | MGnify/ENA primary metagenome ERZ1066121 (study PRJEB33369, sample SAMEA5778351) | biofilm metagenome | biome: Industrial cooling water; feature: Water cooling tower basin; material: Biofilm | place: United Arab Emirates | collected...
CGATCGCGCGCTGGATGTTGTCCTTGGGCATCGACTGCGCCTTGGCCGCGTTGACGGCGGCGCGCAGACGGGCGTTGGCATCGGGATCGGGCAGGCCCATCTTGGCCGCCACCGTCACTTCACGCGCCAGCTTGGAAAACAGCGCACTGCGCTTTTTGTCCTGCGCACCCTTGCGGTGCATAATGTTCTTGAATTTGCTATGGCCGGCCATCGGTCGTCCGTCGATTGTGTTGAAAGATGGACTGGCCCTTACGTCAGCGAAACAGCTTCCTCAATAGGGTGCGCAATACGTCGCCATGGCTTGATTTTGAAGGCAGGGGATGTTGCGGTGTGGTGCTGTCGTCACGATGCCGCGAGTATCGCCCGCTTTGCTGCAAAACGGTACGCAACCGATGCGACACTCCCGCTCGCAGATTTCTGCTGGCTTCCGGGAATGAAAACAAGTCTCTCGCTGCAACCAACGGCAGAATAACATCAAGCAAATCTTCGCTCCGCCCGGGAAAATCACGCTCAAATGGGATGTGTGCGACGGCAAAATCGATTGTGCCCGCAAGCCATTGGTCGGGCGGTGGCGCGGATGTTCCGAATTCATAATAGGCCCGCTGGGACAAAGGCCATGCCTCTGCCTGCTCTCCACTCAACGGTTCCAGTGCGATAGTGTAATGATATTCTGGCCAATGGTAACAGTGCAATCGCAAGCCGTTGGCCTCATCCACCAGGAAGCTACCTTGGCGCTCAAAGCGAAATGGCGGCGCACCGATCATCGCCGCCAGCCCTCAAATCACGACCGCCGTACCGCTCGCCGTCACCATCAGCATTGATCCGCCCTGGCCCAGCACTTCATAATCGAAATCGACGCCGATGACGGCGTTGGCGCCGCGCGCGCGGGCCTCGCTTTCCAGTTCCTTGAGCGCTGTCTCACGCGCATCACGCAAGCTGTTTTCATAAGCGCCCGACCGGCCGCCGACGATGTCGCGGACGCTGGCGAACAAATCCTTGAAGATATTCGCGCCGACAATCACCTCGCCGGTGACAATGCCCAGATAGTCCTTGGCCGGATGGCCCTCGATGCTGCTGGTGGTGGTCAGGATCATGATATGCTCCTCGGGTTGGGGTCAGACGATGCCAAGCGCCGATTTATAGACATCAAGGATGGCTTCCATCTCTTTGCGGTCGTTGATCGGCATTTTACGAAGGCGAACGATCTGGCGCATGATCTTTGCGTCATAACCATTGGCCTTGGCTTCGTTGTAAACGTCGCGAATGTCGTCGGCGATGCCTTTTTTCTCTTCCTCCAGCCGCTCCACGCGCTCGATGAACAGGCGCAGTTGCTGGTCGGATACGCTGGCTTCGTCGGACATGAAAAACTCCCTGTGTGTCGAATCAATCGGCGGTCCGCTTAGCCATGCGGCGGGTTCTTCGCCATGCTTTCTTCCATGCAGGCGATCTGCTCCGGCGTGGCCGCACTCTGGTGCGCGGTTTTCCAGTCGGCATAGGGCATCGCATAGACGATCGCGCGGCCCTGGTCCTTCGACATGCCCCCCGCCTCCGCCACCCAGTCGCCCAGACAGTTGCGGCAGAACCCGGCGAGGCCCATCAGGTCGATGTTCGCCGCATCGGTGCGGTGGCGCAGCAGGCGGACGAGGCGGCGAAAGGCGGCGGCGGCCACCGCATCGTCAAGCGTGTCGAGCGCGTCGGGGGCATTGTCGGACATGATGGGGGCCTTTCTGAATGAATAGCTATGCGGCTGGGTGCCTTATGCCGCGCGGCCCTTGCCAGCGGCAAGCGCATCGTGGCATCTGCGCCGCAACACAGCCCGTCATCATGTTCAGACAAGGAGCCTTTCGTGGCGCAACTTCACACCCCCCGCGCGCGCAAGGTTCGCATTCTCGCCACGCTTGGCCCGGCCAGCAGCACGACCGAAATGCTGCTCGCCCTGTCACGCGCCGGGGCCGACGCCTTTCGCGTGAACATGAGCCACGGGGATCATGACGGCCATGCCCGCGTCATCGCCGCCATTCGCGCGCTGGAAAAGGAAACGGGGCGGCCGACCACCATATTGGCGGACCTTCAGGGGCCGAAACTGCGCGTCGGCAGTTTCGTCGATGGCAGCGCGGAGCTGGTGACGGGAGGCGACTTCATTCTCGATACCGACCCCGCGCCGGGCAATGCAACGCGGGTCCAGCTGCCCCACCCGGAGCTGTTCGCCGCGCTTGAGCCCGGCACGCGGCTGCTGATCGATGATGGCAAGCTGGTGCTGCGCGTTCTTGATGTCGCGCCGGACCGCATCGATGCACGGGTAGAGATCGGCGGGCGCATTTCCAATCGCAAGGGCGTGAACGTCCCCGACGTGGTCCTGCCGCTCGCCGCGCTCACCGAAAAGGACCGCCGCGACCTTGCCTTCGCGCTTGAACAGGGGGTGGACTGGGTTGCGCTTTCCTTTGTCCAGCGGCCGGAGGATGTGGCCGAGGCTCGCCGCCTGATCGGGGGAAAGGCCGCGCTGCTCGTCAAGTTCGAAAAGCCGAGCGCGGTGCAGCGGATCGAGGAGATATTGGAACTGGCCGATGCCGCCATGGTCGCGCGCGGCGATCTGGGTGTCGAACTGCCGCCAGAGGCGGTGCCGCCGCTGCAAAAGCGGATCGTCGCCACCGCGCGCATGATGGGCAAACCCGTCGTTGTTGCCACGCAGATGCTGGAATCGATGATCGTCTCCCCCAGTCCGACCCGCGCCGAGGTCAGCGACGTGGCCACCGCCATCTACGACGGGGCCGACGCGATCATGCTGTCAGCCGAAACCGCCGCCGGGGCTTGGCCGGTGGAGGCGGTGACGATGATGGACAGCATCGCCAAATCGGTGGAGGCCGACCCTGATTATTTCCGCCGCCTGCACTTTACCGAGACCAAGCCCGACGCGACCACCGCCGATGCGCTGGCCGAAGCGGCGGGCAGCATCATCGCGACGATCGCGGCGGACGCCATTATCTGTTTCACCGCGTCGGGATCGACCGCGCGGAGGGTGGCCCGCGAACGGCCCGGCGCGCCGCTTCTGGTGCTGACGCCGAAACAGGATGCGGCGCGGCGCATGGGGTTGCTGTGGGGTGTGCATGCGGTACGAACCAAGGACATCGGCAGCTTTGAAGAAATGATCGCGAAGGGCAAACGCATGGCGCTGCGCCACGGCATCGGGCGTGCCGGGGCCAAGCTGGTGATGATGGCGGGCGTCCCCTTTGGCACGCCGGGGTCGACGAACGTGATCCATGTGGCGACGATGACCGGCGACGAGCTGCGCGGATATGGCGGCGATTGATCGCGAACCGCAGTGAAGCGTGGAGCGCGGAAACATCACGCCTAGCCGTATCGGCGCGGAAGCGGATGCACCCGGCCCCGCGCCGTGCATGCAAAAGCTGATTCACTCTGGGACGCCTTGCACACAGGATGGTAAACAGGCTTTGCACCATCACTAAGTGGCGGCATAGTCGGCCGCGTTGACAGAGTCGTCAGCGGCCATCGGCAGGAATTGACCCGAGCGTGAGCGCCCCGTTTCGTTTCCCCCGCTTTTTCGTCACCAGCCCGGCACCCTGCCCCTATCTGGCAGGCAAGACCGAACGCAAGGTGTTCACTGAACTCAGCGGCAGCAATCCGGGAGAGCTTAACGACGCGCTGGGCCGTATCGGCTTTCGGCGCAGTCAGAGCGTTGCCTATCGCCCCAGCTGCGCCGATTGCAGCGCCTGTGTTTCCGTCCGCATCGTCGCTGGCGCGTTTGAACCGTCGGCGTCGCACAAGCGCAATCTGCGTCGCAACGGCGATCTGGTCGTCACTGCCTGCAAGCCGTGGGCGACGCAGGAACAATATACGCTGCTGCGCCGCTATCTGCGCACGCGCCATCCCGATGGCGGCATGTCGGACATGGACGAACAGGATTTTGCCGACATGGTCGAACAGACCCCGGTCGACAGCTATCTGATCGAATATCGCGAACCGGCGGCGGCGGACGGACGGCCTGGCAAGCTCGTCGGCTGTTGCCTGACCGATCGGCAGGGGGATGGCCTGTCGATGATCTACAGCTTTTTCGACGCCGATCATCCGCTGCGCGAGGGGCTGGGCACGTACATCATCCTCGACCATATCCTGCGAGCCGGTGCGGCTGGCTTGCCCTATGTCTATCTTGGCTATTGGATCGAGGGATCGCAGCGTATGGCCTATAAGGCGCGCTTCCGCCCGCTGGAGCGGCTGGGGCCAGAGGGGTGGAACGCCTATACGCCGCCATCGCCGCTGCTCGCTGAACGGCGCGTCGAACCGGCGTAACGGGACCGGGTGCCCTCAGGGCACCGCCGCATCGGGACGTGATCTGATGTAGTGGCCGCAGACCCGGCTGTCTGCCGCAGCCGCCCTTGCCTCTGCCCCCATATCCGCTAAAGCCGCGCGCGGCCCCGTCCGGGCGGTTCAGACAGGAATGAAGCATGGCAAATGTCGCGGTGATCGGCGCACAGTGGGGCGACGAGGGCAAGGGCAAGATCGTCGACTGGCTCGCCAGCCGCGCCGACGCCGTTGTCCGTTTCCAGGGTGGACATAACGCCGGGCACACGCTGGTCGTCGGCGATCAGGTCTATAAACTCTCGCTCCTGCCCTCGGGCATCGTCACCGGCACCTTGTCGATCATTGGCAACGGCGTCGTGCTTGACCCATGGGCGCTGCGCGACGAAGTGGCCAAGCTGCGCGGACAGGGGGTCGACATCCATGCCGACAATTTCGCGATCGCCGACAATTGTGCGCTGATCCTGCCGTTCCACCGCGACCTCGACGCGTTGCGCGAAACGGCGGCGGGCAGCGGCAAGATCGGCACCACCGGGCGCGGCATCGGCCCGGCCTATGAAGACAAGGTGGGCCGCCGCGCGCTGCGCGTTTGCGACCTTGCCCATCTTGACCAGCTCGATCCGCAGCTCGACCGGCTGACCGCGCATCACGACGCGCTGCGTGCCGGCTTTGGCCAGCCGCCGATCGACCGCGCGGCGCTGGTCGCCGAACTGAGCGAGATTGCCGACTTCGTCCTGCAATTCGCGCAGCCGGTGTGGAAGCGGCTGAAAAAGGTCCGCAAGGCCGGCGCGCGCATCCTGTTCGAAGGGGCGCAGGGCGTCCTCCTCGACATCGATCACGGCACCTATCCCTTCGTTACCAGCTCCAACACAGTTAGCGGCACGGCGGCCAGCGGCTCGGGTCTGGGGCCTGGCGCGGTCGGCTTTGTTCTGGGCATCGCCAAGGCCTATACAACCCGCGTCGGCAGCGGTCCTTTTCCCACTGAACTGGCCGACGACACGGGCGAGCGGCTGGGCCAGCGCGGGCATGAATTCGGCACGGTGACGGGGCGCAAGCGGCGCTGCGGCTGGTTCGATGCCGTGCTGGTGCGTCAGGCCTGCGCAGTCGCGGGTGTGACCGGCATCGCGCTGACGAAACTCGACGTGCTCGACGGGTTCGACACCATCCGCATCTGCACCGGTTACCGGCTGCGCGGCAAGGTGCTCGATTATTTCCCCGCTCACGCCGCCGATCAGGCCGCGGTCGAACCGATCTATGAAGATATGCCGGGGTGGCAGGAAACGACGGCGGGTGCGCGCAGCTATGCCGACCTGCCCGCCCAGGCGATCAAATATATCCAGCGGGTTCAGGAACTGATTGAAACCCCCATTGCGCTGGTATCGACCAGTCCGGAGCGGGAGGACACAATCCTGATCCGCGACCCGTTCAGCGATTGAGCGGGCGCGCGACGGACGGACGCGGGCAAATGCGGCCTTGGCGACGTGCGGGATGTTGACAATCGCCCGTCTGCCCCATAGGTGCGCCGCTTCGCGTCTAACGCCAGGATTTTGGATAAAGCCATGAAGATTCGCAACAGCTTGAAATCGCTCAAGGACCGTCACCGGGACAACCGCGTGATTCGCCGCCGTGGCCGGACCTATGTGATCAACAAGACCAACCGCCGGTTCAAGGCACGCCAGGGCTGATGCCGCTGGTAGGGGCGTTCGCGCCCTGCCATCCCTTGATCGACAAAGGCGCGCCGTCGGATGTCTCCGGCGGCGTTTTTCTGTGCCATGGCGGGCGTGGCGCGGGCCGTAGCGGGAGCACCCGCGCATGATACCGGCCGGCCGGCCCGCCATCCCGCGCGCGGTGATCTTCGATGTTGGCAAGGTCCTGTTCCAGTGGGACCTGCGCTATCTTTTCGCCAAGCTATTGCCCGATCCCGCGGAACTCGACTGGTTTGTCGGTACGGTGGTGACGCCGCAATGGCATTTTCAGCACGATGCCGGGCGCCCGATCGCGGAGATGGTGGCGGAGCGCAAGGCCGAATATCCGGCGCACGCCGCGCTGATCGATGCCTATGCCGCGCGCTTTAACGAAAGCATCCCCGGCCCGGTGCCCGGCAGTCTAGAACTGGTCGAACGGCTCGACGCCGCCGCCGTCCCGCTGTTCGCCATCACAAACTTTGGCCATGATCTGTGGCACGCCTTTCGCCGGACCCAGCCGGTGTTCGACCGGTTTCGCGATATCGTGGTGTCGGGCACGGAGCGGGTGATGAAGCCCGACCCGATGATCTATCGCCTCGCCATCGAGCGTTTCGGCATCGACCCCGCTGGAGCGCTGTTCGTCGATGACGTGGCCGCCAATGTGGCAGGTGCGCAAAGCGTTGGCATCGCCGGCCATGTGTTCCGCGATGCCGGGGCGCTTGAACGCGATCTGTGCGCACGCGGCTATCTTTGAGCGGACCGCCAGCGACGAACGAAGGATCGGCATAAGGCGCGTTGAGATTTAAGCGGTTATCACAAGTTCGTCATTCCCGCGCAGGCGGGAATCCATCACCTGCTGTCGAGATACAGAGCGCAGGAGATGGATCCCCGCTTTCGCGGGGATAACGAAAATAAAGAGAGCTTGTGCGTTGAATCGCAACAGCCCCTAATCGCCACAGCGCCACACGGTCACGCCAGCGGGCGGCAATGTCGACCCGCTGCAGATTGACGTGGCGCCAACCGGCATCGGCGCGCGCTGCTGCGCGGTGCCGTAGTTGAAGGCAAAACCGGTCGCGCCTGCATGGCGGACACGCACACCTTCCGGCAGCGGTGCCGCCGCGATCCCCGCCTCGGCTGCCATGCGTGTAACCAGCCGGTCGAGCAGGTCGGCGTCGGGCCAGGTGGCGACATAGCGGCACCGGCCATTGGCGAACACGACACCGCGTCCGTCGATCAGCCGCTCCTCGGCAGACAGGGCAGTTTCGACATGGTCGAACCAGCGGGTGACAGTAAAGCCGTCCCCCGCCAGTGAGGCGCCATCGCGCAGACTTTCCACGCGGGCCACGGTCAAGGGCAGGATCGCTTGCAATGCGCCGGGGGCAAGCTGGTCCGGGATGGCGAAGTCCGCCGTCTTGCTGCCCGACCGCGCGCCGATAAGGATCGGGCCGGAAAAGGCGGTCAACCGGTCTGCCAGCCCGTCCGGGACGATCGGCAGACAGGGGATGACGGCCATGCGATAGCCGTCCAGCGGTGCGTCGGGCGCGACAATGTCGACGTCGATGCCATGGCGGCGCAGCGCGCCATAATATTCGAACGCGATGCGCAGCGCGCTGAAGCCCCGCCCCTGGGGCTGAATGTCGGTGACCCAGGCGCTGCTATAGTTAAAGATTAGTGCGACCGGGGCCTGCGTCGTCGTGACCGCACCGATGGCGGCGATGTCGGCGGCGGCGGCGCGGATTTCGCCGGCGGCGGGCGCCTCGACACTGTCGGGGCGGAGCAGACCGGCGTGCATCTGTTCCTGCGCAAAGGGGGCCTGACGCCAGCGGAAATAGCTGGTGAGTTCGGCCCCGTGCGCCATCGCCTCCAGCGTCCATAGCCGGACCATGCCGTCCAGCGGCGCGGGGTTGAAGCGCGCCCAGTTAACGGGGCCAGGTTGCTGTTCCAGCACGCACCAGCGCCCGCCCGCCGTGGTGCCACGATACAGGTCGTGGTGAAAGGCGGCGATGTCGGGATGCCCCTGGCGCAGATAGGCGGCCTTTTCCGCCTCGCTGAACCAGAATTGTTCGAGGAAGCCTAGCGGGTAGCTGTCCCATCCGGCGACGTCGATGTCCCGTCCAACGGCGTGATGGTCGAACTGGGTAAAGAAACCCATGAAATTGTGCATCACGTCGCGCCCGGGCGATGCGGCGCGCAGAATATCGACCTGAACGCGGTTGAACGCCACCACCTGATCGGAGGAATAGCGCCGAAAGTCGAGGACGTGCGCCGGGTTCGGTTCGGTGACGGGCGTCAGCGGCAGGTCGATCTCATCGAAGTCACGATATTCCATCGACCAGAACACATTGCCCCAGGCGGCATTCAGCCGGTCGATGGTGCCGTATTTCACCCGGCACCAGTCGCGGAATCCCGCCGCCGCACTGGCCGAATAGCTGACGGCCGTGTCATGGCAGCCATATTCATTGTCGGTCTGCCACGCGGTGATGGCGGGGTGGTGGCCATAGCGCTGTGCCACCGCGCGCGTGATCCTCGCGGCCTCCGTCCGGTAGCCGAGGTGCGAGAAGCAATAGTGCCGCCGCGAACCGAAGTTGCGCGGGCGTCCCTCGGCATCGATGGCGACCATATCGGGCATGGTGTCGACGAGCCATTTGGGCGGCGTCGCCGTTGGCGTCCCCATGATGATGCCCAGCCCCGCGCGGTGCAGCGTGTCCACCGCCCGGTCGAGCCAGCCCCAGTCGAACCGGCCCGGTTCAGGCTCGATCCGGCTCCAGGCGAATTCGCCGATCCGCACACGCGACAGGCCCATGGCGACCATGCGCGCGGCATCATCGGCCCACAACGTCTCTGGCCAATGTTCCGGATAATAACACACGCCGAGCTGCATGGCTTCGTTCCCCAATATCATCATCAAACATCCCGCTTCACATTATTGTACATATCGTCAATAAAGCAATGGCGATGCTTGCGTGCGGGGCGACAATGCGCCAGACCGCTGGCCAGGGGGAGAGGGAAAATGGAAACGGGGCTAAGCACCAACAGTTTGACGCAGGTTGCCATTTTCGCAGGGCTCACCCTGCTGGTCGCGGTGCTGACCTGGCGGCGCGTCCGAGCGATGAAAACGGCGGGCGACGGGTCGGAGAAAGAGGTTTTTCTGGCTGGCGGGGGCCTGACGTGGCTGTTCGTTGCGGGGTCGATCACTCTCACCAACCTGTCGACCGACCAGCTGGTGGGCATGAACGGCAACCAGATGCTGCTGCTCGCCTGGTGGGAAATCGCGGGCTTTCTTGGCCTGATGATCCTCGCCTTCGTGTTCGTGCCGGTTTATTATCGCAACCAGTGCACGACGGTGACCGAGTTGCTGGAGCGCCGCTATCGGGGGCGCAGCGTCCGCACGCTGATTGCGGGCATATTTCTGGCGGGCAATGTCCTCATCTATCTGCCCGCCGCGCTCTATTCGGGCAGCCTGTTTCTGCAATCGCTGTTCGGCGATCACATCCCGCTGCTTGCCTTTGCAACCGGGCTGGCGGTGGTCAGCGCGCTGTACACGGTCTTTGGCGGGCTGAAGGCGGTGGCGATCATGGACACTTATTCGGGGGTCGGCATATTGGCGCTGGCGATGCTGATCGTTCTGCTCGCGCTGGCGGCGGTCGATTTCGACATCGTGACCGGGGTGCCAGTGGAACGGCTGACGATGATCGGCGGCGATGACAGTCCGATCCCGTGGCACACGCTGTTCACCGGCATGCTGTTCATCCAGATATTCTATTGGTCCACCAACCAGAATATCACGCAAAAGGCGATGGCCGCCCCGACGGTGCGCGAGGCGCAAAAGGGCGTGATTGCCGCCGCCATCGTCCGCATCCTCATCATCCCGCCGATCGTCGTCATTCCGGGCGTCGTCGCATACAAGCTGTTCGGCGACATCGGCGATGCCGCCTATGGCCGTCTGGTGGGTGAGGTGCTGCCCGGCTGGCTCGCGGGAGCCTTTGCCGCCGCCATCGCCGCCGCCGTCATTACGACGTTCAGCGCGGTGCTGAACAGCACGGTCGCGCTTTATGCCGTCGATTTTCATGACCAGTTTGTTGGCAAGGTGCGCAACTACTGGAGCATGTCGGCGGTCATTTCGGCGCTGGTCACGGTGACCGCAGTCCTGCTCGTCCCCGTCTATCAGAACGCCGACAGCATCATTAACTTGCTTCAGCAGCTGAACGGCCTGTCGTCGATGCCGATCCTGTCGGCCTTCATCGTCGGTCTGATGTTCCGGAACGTCGGCGCGCCCGCTGCCGTCGTCGGGGTCGTCACCGGATTTCTGCTCTACGCCGCCTACAGCTTCTGGTGGCAGCCAGCGGGGATGATCAGCTTGCACTATATCCATTTCATGGTGGTCGTGCTGGCAACATCGATTGTCGCAGCGCTCGCGGCCAATCGCTGGCTGCTGGGCCATCGCGCCATTTATGTGGGCTTTGCCGACATCCGGAGCGCGGCGTGACCGGCCCGCGCCTGCTCCACCTTCAGGGGCAGGCGATGAGCGCGGTGCTGGAGGTCGTGCCCGGTGCCCCCCCGCACTGGCGACACTGGGGTGCACGGGTCGATGCGGCAGGCCTTGCGGCGCTGGCCGACCAACGCGGGGCCGCGACCTATTCGATGGACGACGATGTCCCGCTGACCAGCGCGCCGACGGGCGGACGCGGCTGGTTCGGCCCGGTGCTGCTCGCCTGCCACCGCGATGGCGCGGACAGTGTGCTGGCGTGGGACGACTGCACCGTTGATGAAGCGCCCGGTGCGCTGACCATCACGCTGACCGACCAGACCCGCGGCGTGCGGCTGGTTCAGCGGATGGCACTGGACCTGGCATCGGACTGCCTGACCCTGCGCGCGCAGGTGGACAATATCGGCGCATCGCCCCTGTCGCTGGTGACGCTCGCCAGTGCCATCCTGCACCTGCCCGCACGCGCCGCCGCGCTCACCAGCTTTCACGGGCGGCACAATGCCGAAATGCAGCGCGCGGACGAGGCCATGCCCGCGCACATCTGGCGGCGGACATCGCGGCGCGGGGTGACGGGACATGGCGGGCCGCCGGGACTGTTCGTGCAGGACAGCGGCGGCGGCGTATGGGCGGTGCAACTCGCCTGGTCGGGCGACAGCGATCTGGCAGTGGAGGCGGATGACGAGGGCGGGTTCATCCTGTCCGCCGGGGCCGCGCTGGCTCCCGGGGAAATGCTGCTGGCACCGGGCGCAAGCTGGACCGCGCCCGACCTGATCGCCACCTTTTCTCCCGCCGGGATGGACGGCGCGAGCGCCAATTTCCATGCCGCCATCCGCGCGCGCATCACTTGGCCCGGCGGGGTGATGCGCCCGCGCCTCGTGCATTTCAACAGCTGGGAGGCCTGTTACTTCGCGCATGAAGAGGGCGCGATGATGGCGCTGGCCAACCGCGCCGCAGCGCTCGGCGTCGAACGCTTCGTCCTCGACGACGGCTGGTTCAAGGGGCGGGGCAGCGACCGCACGGGACTGGGCGACTGGAGCGTCGACGCGGCCAAATATCCAGCCGGGCTGGCACGGCTGGCGGGCCATGTCCATGCGCTGGGCATGGAATTCGGGCTGTGGGTCGAACCCGAAATGGTCAATCCCGACAGCGACCTTTATCGCGCGCATCCCAAATGGGCCTTGGCAGCGGACGGCGTCCCGCCGCCGACATCACGCAACCAGTTGGTGCTGGACCTGAGCCAAGCGAAGGTCCGGGATCATCTGTTCGCCGCGCTCGACGCGCTGTTGACCGACTTGCCCATCGCCTATCTCAAATGGGATCATAACCGCGACCTGTCGCCCAACCCGCGCCCCGCCGCTCAGGTAGCGGGCAGCTATGCCCTGCTCGCCCGCCTACGGGCGGCGCATCCTGCCGTGGAGATCGAAAGCTGTGCGGGCGGCGGCGGACGGATCGATGCGGGCATCATCGCGCACACGCACCGTTTCTGGACCAGCGACAATATCGACGCGCTCAGCCGCATCGCCATTCAGCGCGCCTTCCTGGCCTTCATGCCGCCGGAGTTGATGGGCAGTCATGTGGGGGCCAGCCCCGCGCACGCGACGCGGCGGGTCCAACCGCTTGCCTTTCGCGCAAGCGTGGCGGTCACCGGGCATCTGGGTGTTGAGCTTGACCCCGCCAGGCTGGGCGATGCCGACCGCGCCGAACTGGCCGACTGGATCGGTTTTTACAAGGCATGGCGCGGCGTCCTGCATGGCGGGCGGGTCTGGCTGGGCGATGGCGGCGACGGCCTTGTCTGGCAGGCGCAGGGGACGCCGGAGCGGTTGTTGCTGTTCGCCCATCAATGCACCCCGCCGCAGCGCCGCCGGCCGCAGCCGCTGCCCCTGCACTTCCTGGACGATGCGCCGCGCCGGGTGACGTTGCTGCGCGGCAGCGGGCTGAGTGGTCCCTATCGCATGGCCCTGCCGCCGCTGTTCGCTGCGATGCAGGCGGACGGGGCCATGTTCGCTGGCAGCTGGCTGCGCGCGGCGGGACTTCCTTTGCCGCCCTTGACCGCTGAGGGGGCGGCGGTGTTCTTGCTGGAAAAATCCGGCTAACGCCACTGACGGCGCGGCGCATACTCCCGCACGCAGGGAAGGCTGGACAGATCGCTCGCCACTGTGTATTATGGAGGTAACACACAGCTTGGGAGGATAGCGATGCACACCGTACAGATCGTAACCAGCATTCTCGCTGCGACACTGCTCACCGCATGCGGCGGCGATGGCAAGGCGGTCGACGCCACGGCGGTCGATGGCAAGGCCGAAGCCAACGGCAGCCGCAGCTTTGCGGCGACCGGTTTCACCGGAGTGGAACTTGCCGGTTCGGACGACGTGATAGTGACGCGCGGTGAGCGTTTTTCGGTGGTGGCAACCGGGCCGCAGGACGTCCTCGACAAGCTGGAAATCGGCGTCGGCAACGGCGTGCTCAAGGTCGGGCGCGAGGCCAGTGTCACGAACTGGGCGAGCGATCGCGGCGCGACCATCGCCGTTACCCTGCCCCGGCTCGACAGCGCGGCGGTAAGCGGATCGGGCGCGATGACGATCGACCAGGCGGGCGGCGACAGCGTCGCCCTGAGCATATCGGGATCGGGCAACCTGACGGTTGCGGCGGTGACGGCCAAGGCGCTGGACGTGACGCTGGCGGGGTCGGGCGACATCCGCATTACTGGCGGCAAGGCAGACAGCGGCGCAGTGTCGCTGGCGGGGTCGGGCGACGTCGACCTCAAGGGCGTGACCCTGGCCACCGCAGACATATCGCTGGCAGGGTCGGGTGATGTCGATGCAACCGCGACCAGCACCGCCGACGTGTCGATCGTCGGGTCGGGCGATGTCCGGGTTGGCGGCGGCGCGAAATGCGCCAGCAGCGAGCTGGGGTCCGGCACCGCTAGCTGCGGCTGATTTCATCCATCTTGCGCGCGTTGCGAGCCATCAGGCCGGGCATCCAGCGCGCGAAAAAGGCGGCCTTGCGCGCCGTCGGGCCGACAGGGGTGTGCAACCGGTTGCCATACACCGCATCCCACGCCGCTGCGGCCACGGTGGCGACGGGGCTGATTTCCAGCCCGCCGCTGGTGATCGCCTCGCGCACCGGCGCGTTGCTGTTCCCGCTGACCTGATCCAGCAGCGGCGTGTCGATGAACCCCGGCATCAGGTCGCGGACCTTGATGCCATAACGGGCAAGTTCGACGTCCAGCGCCTCGGTCAGGGCACGGACGGCATGTTTCGTCGCCGAATAGACCGCGAGCCCCGCCGTCCCATAATATCCCGACGCCGACCCGGTGTTCAGGATTACCGCGCCTGGCGTTGCCTGCATCAGCGGCAAGGCGGCATAGACACCGTTGACAACCCCGCCGAAATTGATGGCGATCAGGCGGTCGGCGTCGGCCGGGTCGACATCTGCAAAATGCCCGCCCACGCCGATGCCGGCGTTGTTGAACAGCACGTCGAGCCGCCCGCCGCTCGCCAGAGCAAAATCGGCAAGCGCAGCCGCCCATTGATCGCGGTCGCGCACGTCCATCATATGCGTCGTCGCCGCGCCCTCGGGCAGCAGCGCGGCGGTTTCGTCGATGCCCAGCCGGTTGACGTCAGCAATCCCGACCAGCCAGCCCTGCCCCGCGAAATGCTGCGCCACGGCACGGCCGATGCCGGACCCGCCACCGGTGATGAAAATCGCCTTGCGCGCGGTGGCCATGTCGCTCTCCATTATGAACATTGATGTCAGCAAGTGACGGCAAAGGCGATCGGTGGTCAAGTGCAACTTTACGCTTGGCGCGGCGTGTGTCGCTGATATCTACCGCGGCATGATCATCGCCTGCCGCAGGTTCGCTGCCGCCCTCCTGCTCCTGTCCGGTCTTTTCCTGACACCCGCCGTCCACGCGGCGGTAAACGTGTATTTTTATAGTCGTGAGTTCGGCAACCAGTTCCCCCACGCCTTCATCATCGTCAAAGGCACGCTGGACGCCACGGGTGAGGTCGTCAGTGCCAACTATGGTTTTACGGCGGCCAGCGTGACGCCCACGGTGCTGATGGGATCGGTCAAGGGTTATGTTCAGGCGCTGAAACCCGCCTATATCGCCAAGGCTGACCGCAAGTTCACGGTCACCTTGAATGACGCCGGCTACGGCAAATTAATGGTCAAGGTCGCCGAGTGGCAAAACCGGAAGCAGCCAGCCTATAATCTGAACAAGGCAAACTGCGTCCATTTCGTCATGGAACTGGCCGAAGTGGCAGGGTTGAAAGTCAACCGCGCCAGCAAGTTTTTCAAAAAACCCCGCAGCTTCCTGGAGGAGGTGCAGGGGCTTAATCCGGGGGTGAAATGATGGACATGGTTCTGTTGATGGTGGCGGCTATGGCACCCGCTCCCGCACCGTCGTTGGCGGTCGCCGCCAAACCGCTCGGCAATCCGGCGTTTTGGGTGCAGCCTGCCGATTACCCGGCGGACGCACTGCGACAGATGATGGAGGGGACAACCACATTCCGGGTCACCGTTGACGGCGCGGGTGCCGTCGCCAAGTGCGAAATTGTGGAATCCAGCGGGTCGCCTTCGCTCGATGCCCAGACCTGCACCTTGGTCGCACGGCGCGCCCGTTTTTCGCCAGCAAAAGATGTGTCGGGCTCCCCGGTAGAGGGCACCTACCAAAATCGCATTCGATGGCGGATCCCGGCTGGTCCGCCCGGCCCGCCCGCCCCGCCTAACGCCTTGACCTTGCCCGCTGGTCCGAAGGGCAATTGGATTGCCCTCCATCGACCGCTGATAAAGGCCGATGACCCGCAGCATGTGGCCCTCGTCCAAGGCGGAACTGTGGCCTATACGCTCGACATTGACAGCACTGGAAAAGTGACGGCGTGCAGCGTCACGAGCCCCACGACTGCTATAGCGGTGGCCGATACGACCTGCCGCCATCTGACTTCGGTCACGATGACACCTGCGCGCGATATTGACGATCAACCGACGCCATCGCGTTACAAGGGCGAACTGGCATGGCGCGAGGCCGGACCTACCGTAAACGCCATGCCGCCTGCCATTAACCGCTTTGAGCCTGGCCAGGCGCAGATCGGTTTCACTTTGGGGGCGGATGGCATGATCGCCAACTGCAAGGTGAGCGTCACTGGCGCCAATCCCTTTGGCGCAGCCAGTGACGGCCCGTGCAATAACCGACGCCGCACCGAACCATTTCGCGACGCGCAGGGCCAACCGGTCGCGCGCGATGTGACCGTGACGATCGCAGTCGATGTGAAAGACGCAGTAGGCCCCGCCAGCCCCGGATCATCGGGCGAATGAACGGCACGGCGCCGACGATTTTCTGCCGGGTCGTACACATCCGCTGGTAAGCTTTTGCCGCTAAAGCTGGACGTGCGCCGTCAACGTCCCTATGTGCGGCGGCGCGCATCGCTGCGCCAGATGGATTTAGGGCCGCCTTGAAACTGTTGCTGACCCTGCTTGCGCTTATCACCGGATTTTCCGGGGTGGATGCGGCGCGTGCGGCACCGGTTGCGCCGGCAAGTTTCGGTGCGGCCCTCGCGCTTGCCGAGGTGGCCAGCGATGGTCAGGCCGTGCATCATATCCATCGCCCGCAACAGTTTGCGCCGGTGCGATTTCGCGCCGATGTTGCGGCGCGAAAACTTCCCCCCGTCGGTCCCGTGCTTGTCCAGCCCGGCCTGTCCCCCCGCGGGATGCGCGCACGCGAATAGCGCATGCCGGGCCGCGTTCCCCGGCCCGCTACCAACGTCATCAGCCGCCGCGCGTCCGCCTTGCCGACCAGCGCGGCCCATCATATCCGCATTCATATATCAGGTGATCCGCCCATGCTCGGCTCTATCGTCAAATCCATCTTTGGTTCGTCGAACGAACGCTACGTCGCGTCGATCCGCAAGATCGTTGAAAAGATCAACGCCTTCGAACCTGCCATTTCCGCCATGTCGGACGACGAACTGCGCGGCCAGACCGCCGTGTTCCGCGATCGTCTGGCGGGGAGAGCAACGCTCGACGCCATCCTGCCCGAGGCCTTTGCCACGGTGCGCGAGGCAGCGCAGCGCACGCTGGGGCTGCGCCATTTTGACGTCCAGATGATCGGGGGCATCGTTCTGCACCGGGGCGAGATCGCCGAAATGGGCACGGGCGAGGGCAAGACGCTGGTCGCCACCCTCCCTGCCTATCTCAACGCGCTGGAGGGCAAGGGCGTCCACGTCGTCACCGTCAACGACTATCTGGCCCGGCGCGACGCCGAATGGATGGGGCAGGTCTATGGCTTCCTGGGCCTCACCACCGGGGTGATCGTCCCCAACCTGACCGAGGTGCAGCGGCGCGAGGCCTATGGCTGCGACATCACCTATGCCACCAACAATGAACTTGGTTTCGACTATCTGCGCGACAATATGAAATATACGCGCACGGACATGGTCCACCGCCCGTTCAACTACGGGATCGTCGACGAGGTCGATTCGATCCTGATCGACGAGGCGCGCACGCCGCTTATCATTTCCGGTCCCACCGACGACAAGTCCGAACTCTATGTCCGCGTCAATCAGGTTGTCCTGCAACTGACCGAAACCGATTATGAAAAGGACGAAAAGTCCAAGGCCGTCTCACTGACCGAAGAGGGGACCGAGCATGTCGAGCGGCTGCTGGAAGCCGCCGGGCTGCTCCACGGCGCGAACCTTTATGACATCGAGAACACCCAGGTCGTCCATCACGTCAACCAGGCGCTGAAGGCCAACATCATGTTCCGCTGCGACACCGACTATATCGTCAAGGATGGCAAGGTTGTCATCATCGACGAATTCACCGGCCGCATGATGGACGGGCGGCGCTGGTCCGATGGCCTGCACCAGGCAGTGGAGGCCAAGGAAGGGGTGCAGATCGAACCCGAAAATCAGACGCTGGCGTCGATCACCTTCCAGAATTATTTCCGCATGTACCCCAAGCTCAGCGGCATGACCGGGACGGCGGCGACCGAGGCACCCGAATTCTTCGACATCTACAAGATGAATGTCGTGTCGATCCCGACCAACCGCCCCATCGCGCGCCGCGACGAAGAGGATGAGTTTTACAAGAATATCACCGACAAGTTCGGCGCCATCGCTCGCACCATTCGCGAGGCGAACGAGGCCGGGCAACCCGTGCTGGTCGGCACGGTGTCGATCGAGAAATCGGAACTCTTGTCCTCCTACCTCGAAAAGGAAGGGGTGGCGCACAGCGTGCTCAACGCCCGTTTCCACGAGCGCGAGGCGCATATCGTCGCACAGGCGGGCCGGGCGGGCGCGGTTACCATCGCCACCAACATGGCCGGACGCGGCACCGACATCAAACTGGGCGGCAACGAAGAGTTTCGTATCGAGGCTGAACTTGAAGGCATGGCCGAAGGGGCCGAGCGCGACGCGGCGGAAGCGCGCATCCGTGCCGAAGTCGCGGAGGAACGCGAACGGGTGAAGGCCGCGGGCGGCCTGTTCGTGCTCGCCACGGAGCGGCACGAAAGCCGCCGCATCGACAACCAGCTGCGCGGTCGTTCGGGACGCCAGGGCGATCCAGGGCGCAGCAAATTCTACCTCTGCCTCGACGATGACCTGATGCGCATCTTTGGCCCCGACACCGCTTTTGCCAAGATCATGAACAAGAATCTGGAGGATGGTGAGGCGATCGGTTCGCGCTGGCTGTCGAAAGCCATCGAGACCGCGCAGAAAAAGGTCGAGGCCCGCAACTACGACATTCGCAAACAGGTCGTCGAATATGACAATGTCATGAACGATCAGCGCAAGGTCATCTATGAACAGCGCGCGGAAATCATGGACAGCGAAAGCGTCGACGACGTGATGGCCGACATGCGCGCCGAAACGGTCAGCAGCCTGGTGGGCGACGCCTGCCCCCCCGGCAGCTACCCCGAACAATGGAATGTTCAGGGGCTAAAGGACCGTGTCGCCGATGTGCTCGATCAGGTCGTGCCGGTCGAGGAATGGGTGACGGAAGATGCGGTCGAACCCGAAATCTTTGCCGAACGCATTCAGGCGCTGGCCGATCAGGCGGTGGCCGACAAGCAGAGCGCGGTCGATATCGAAACCTGGCGCTCCATCGAAAAATCGGTGCTGCTGCGCACGCTCGACCATCATTGGAAAGAACATCTCGCAACGCTCGACGCGCTGCGGCAGGTCGTGTTCCTGCGCGCCTATGCCCAGAAACAGCCGATCAACGAATATAAGCAGGAAGCGTTCGCCCTGTTCGAGCGGATGCTCACCAACATTCGCGAGGATGTGACGCGCACCGTCGCGACGCTGCAACTGCGGCTCGAAGCCCCGGAGCCGATGCCGCTGCCTGACTTGCCCGATTTCCTGACGACGCACATCGACCCGTTCACGGGGGAGGACAACAGCGCGGACATCGACGCCGGGTCGCTGGGCGTGATTGCCAACACCCTGCCTCCGCTACAAAGCGCGCGTCCGCCCCTGCCCGACGGGGACAACCCCTATGCCAACATGAACATCAGCCGCAACGCGCCCTGCCCCTGCGGATCGGGACGCAAATACAAGCACTGCCACGGGGCCATCTGACAAGGCGGGTGGCGGATCGCCATCGGGGGCTTTGGGCAACCCGACGTTTCGACCCTCGCCTCAGAAGTAATGAGATTCAGGGTAGGAAATCCCTGTTGTTCTAGTTCGTCATCCCCGCGAAAGCGGGGATCCATCTCCTGCCCTAGAAATTTCAGCAGCAAGTGACGGATTCTCGCCTTCGCGGGAATGACGAAGGTGTGTGGCCCGTTGAATCATGAAAGCCGCACAGTTCTGGTCCGCCGCCCACCTATCCCACGCCCCCCTTCCCCTCCCCCCGCCTGCCCTGAGCCAGTCGAAGGGCCGTCCTTTCTTTGACCATGGCCGAAGAAAGGACGGCCCTTCGACTGGCTCAGGGCAGACGGTTGAGAAAAAGGAGGGGCAGAGGGGTAAGGCTTAGAGCGTGATGAGTTTAGTTTGATGATACTGTCATGCTGAACTTGTTTCAGCATCCATGGCGCAATGCCGCACCTTTGCGCCATGGACCCCCGGATCAAGTCTGGGGCAGGCTCTGAAACAAGTTCAGGGTGACAGTTCAAACCAACGTCATCGGACTCTAAAGCAGAGGGTCCACATTGACCCACGACAGCTTTGACCGCAGTCTGACGCGATGCTTCCCGTCGCTCTCCTGTTCGCGATCACCGCCGCGCTTTATGCCAGTGTCGGCTTTGGCGGCGGGTCCACATATACCGCGCTGCTGATCCTGTTCGGCACGCCCATCGCGCTGGTCCCGGCGATCAGCCTGGCGTGCAACATCATCGTGGTCAGCGGCGGGACGTGGCGCTTTGCCCGCGCGGACGCGTTGCCGTGGCGGCGCGCGCTGCCGCTGGTTGCGGTCGCGGCGCCGCTGGCCTTTGCGGGCGGGCTGGTCCCGATCAAGGAAGGCGTGCTCGTCTGGCTGCTCGGCGGCGCGCTGCTTGCATCGGCGGCCATGTTGTTCGTCCAGCCGCAAACGGCGCGCCCCCGGACCATTCCGCCCCCCCTGCTTTATCCGGTTGCGGGCGCATTGGGGCTGCTGGCGGGCGTCGTCGGCATCGGCGGCGGCATCTTTCTCGCTCCCATTCTGCATCTCGTGCGCTGGGCCGAGGCGCGTCAGGTCGCCGCGACCGCCAGCCTGTTTATCCTGGTCAATAGCCTGTTCGGGCTCGCGGGCCAGCTGGTGAAGGGACAGGGCGATGCAATGGCCGGGGCGGTGGCGGCGCACTGGCCCTTGCTCGCCGCCGTGTTGGTGGGCGGGACATTGGGCAGCCACGCGGCGGTGCGGCTTGCCAGCCCTGCGCTGCTGCGCCGGTTGACCGCGCTCTTGGTCGGCTTCGTCGCCATCCGCCTGCTGACCGGATGGTAGCGGCGGGCGGCATTAACCAGATTGAAAAATTGGTATAATAAGCAAGACCAAACGCGCATCGGGAGGCATTTGCGGTGGGATTGATCGGACTGGGCCGCAAGATTTTCGGGCGCAAGGGGGCGGACGAGACGCGCTCGGGGTCAGGGCAAACCGGCGACCGCCCGGCACCCGGCGGCGATACGCCGTTCGAGCGCCATTTCGCCCTTGCCATTGAGCTGGCACAGCGGACGGCCTATCCCCGTCCCGAAAGCCAATGCGGCGAGGCGCTGAAGATCCTGTCGCCAGCGGAACGCGGCGAGCTGCTCATCGACCTCATCGACCAACCGGGGTTTTTCGGGACGCATGGCCATAACGGTCCGAGCCGCGAGGGGGTTGCCCGCGCGACCTATCATGCCATCTGGCATCACGCCATCGCCGTGCGCAAGGACCATCTCGGGCCGCTGCTCCACATGCTGCTGACCGACAAATGGTTTCGGGAGGGGACCGGCTATATTTCGTCCTTCGATGGGCTGATCAAACTGATCGACAGCGCCATCGCGCAGGGCGCCTATCTGTCGAGCGCCGACTGCGAGGCGCTGACCCAAATGGCGAGCAAGATTCGCGGCGGTCGCAAAACCTATCGCAAGTCCGACACCAAGCGGATGATCGCGCGCGCCGAGCGGGTCGAGAAGCTGGCCGGGGTGACCGTCAGCGCCACCACCTTTCTGATGCAGCGGTGCGAGGGCGCGGACAATATATGGGCAATCGCGCCGGGCGAACGGCCCAACGCACAGTTCTGGGCCGATCTGCTGGCGGAGGTGACCGCCGGGCTGGAAGCGATACGGGCGGACACCAAGGGCGGCCGGACGCCCATGTGGATGCGCAGCGCCGCCGCCTTTGCCGAGGCCTGGCCAGCGTGCGGCGAGGTCGTCCCTGCATTTGGCGCGTGGGACGCAGGCGGCAAGCCCTTTGCGGCGCTCAGCCAGCATAATGGCAAGCGCACCGGCTTTGCCGAGCCTGCCGCCTACCGCCAGTTACCGCAGCACATCGCGCTCGCCGCGCCGCACGCGCGTTACAATTGGCGCAGCGACCAGATCCCCGGGCTCGACATTTTCGCCGATCTTGAAAATTCCGATTGGACCGCGCTGGTCGAACATCTGATTACCCAGCGCCGCGCGACCCGGGCCACCGCCGCTTGGCAGAAACAGGCGCTGGCACTCTGCCAGGCCGTTGGCATGGCGACGGCGGAGGCGCGGCTGCATGACTGGCTGGCGCTTTTCCACACGCCGGCGCTCGACCGGACGGTTTATACCGCACTGTCCAACGGCGAACGCTTTGCCTCGGCCATCGACCAGCTTGAGCACAGTCATGGCGACTGGCCGTCGCGCCACGCGGACGAGATTGCCGCGCTGGGCCGGGCGGTGGCAATGAAGGTGGCGAGCGGCGACAGTGGCGGCCTTTGCGGCACATTCCATACGCAGCTGATCCGCCTCGACGATTTCGTTTACAAGAACAGCCGCGTTACCGATGGCATATTGGGCCTTCCCAAGCCGGCGTACCGCGCTGCCGACGGGCGCTCGACCTATGAAACGATGGCGAACTGGCTTTGCCTCAGCGTCGAGAATGAAGAATTTCTGCGTGGTGCGGTGTGGCTCGTCGCTCTGATGCCCGACCGGGCGCGAGCCATCGACGCGCTGGAAAGGGTCGCGCAGACCGCCGCTACCTATATGTGGGTGGGTGAGGATGCGATGCGCTCGAAAATCGTCGCCAACGCCGCCGTCGCCACGCTGATCGCCATGGGCGGCGGCGACATCGACCCTGCGGTACTGCGTCTGTCGAAGGTGATCGAGAATTGCACGATCAACCCGCCGCTGTTCAAACATCTGAACCTGGGCAAGCCTTAGCGGCTTTTGAGATTCAACCCGCCACCATATCTTCGTCATTCCCGCGAAAGCGGGAATGACGGAATTGATGATGACAAAGATTTTGCGCTGGATGCCCGGAAGCCCCTAACCGAACTCGGTATAGCCCTTGGCGCTTTTCTCCAGGATCAACTTGTTCGCCTCGCGCCGGGCGCGCTCGGCATCGTCGAAGTTTTTGACCACGCGCTGGCCCTTGGTCCCGACGCGGCCGAACTCCACGACTAGCGTCGTGCCCTCCACGCCCACGCGCCAATATTTGTTGGAGGCCCCCGCGACCAGCCGATATTCGGTTATTGCCGTCGATGACGGCGCGCCTGCATCGCCATCCTCTGCCGACGGCGCTGGCATATCGCCATCCCCAGCAGCCTGCGGCGGGGCCACCGGCATGGGCGCAAGGTCCGTTCCGGCGAGCGGATCGGCATCGACCAGATCCCAGCTTGACCGGTGCAACTCTTGCTCGATCCGTTCCACCACCGGCGTCCGCGCGCGCAGCCAGCTCGTCACCGGAACATCGATGACGCGCCAGCCAAAGGCGCGCAGGATGCCGGGGCGAAAGACGAAGCGTTCCTCGATCGCCGCCGCCGCAGTCCCCGTGCGATCGAGCAGGATGCCCAGCGCATAGCCGCCCCCCGCCGGATCGACGATGGCAAGGTCGCAGCGGAAACTCGCCCCGCCCACATATTCATGCACCTCATGCCCCCGCGCGCGCAGCGCTTCGGCAATCGCGCTGCGCACCGGATCGGGGGGCAGCCGCCCATCGAAGGTGCGCGCCGCATCGGGGTTGAGCGCGGCGAGCACGGCCTGCGCATTGTCGTCGGCCCCCGCCGACTGCGCCTCGGCAAAGGCCAGAAAACTGCGCAGCGCCCGCGCGCCGTCGTTGTGGATATTGGTGATCGCCTCTGGCGCGATGGTGGTGACGATCGCCATGTGACGCCGCGCCCGGCTGAAGATCACGTTCAGCCGTTTTTCGCCGCCGCGCTGGTTGATCGGGCCAAAATTCATCGCCATCCGCCCATCGGGGCCGGGGGCATAACATATGCTCATCAGGATGATGTCGCGTTCGTCACCCTGAACATTTTCCAGATTCTTGACGAACAGGCCGTTGAACTGTCCGTCGTCCTCGCGCTCCACCTCGCGGGTCAGCGCGGCGGCGAACGCGTCATCCTCGGCCGCCAGCCGTTCGAGGGCATCCTCGATCTCCGACTGCTGCGCCTCGGAAAAGGCGACGACGCCGATGCTTTGCCCGGTATTGCGCGCCAGCAGTTCGCGCACCATGGCGGCGATATAGCGCGCCTCGGGCACGTTGGCGCGGCGTTCATACACCCCGTCAGCGATGCGGTGCGTCGTGATCGGTGCGGCGAGCAGGCGGTCGGCGCCAAATGCCCATGCCGCCTCGCTGGCCGAGGACACGGGATCGGCACCGCCGCCTCTGCCGCGCAGCGTCCGGTCGGGAATGGTTACCAGCTCGCCGGCATAAAAGGCCGCGTTCGAAAAGCTGATCAACGCCTCAAACCGGCTGCGATAATGCCACGCCAGCAGGGTGGCGGGCAGGTTGCGGGCGGCCTGGCTCAGCAGGCTGTCGGCGTCGAGCAGGATGGCGACGCGTTCCCCCTCCTCCTCCGCCATCACCTGCATGTCGTCTTCGGATTGTGCCGCAGAGAAAAAGCTGGTCGGCGGCAGCTGCATCTCGTCCCCGACGATCACCACCTGGGCCGCGCGACACAGCGCGGGAATGGCGTCCTCTGTCGGGATCTGGCTGGCCTCGTCGAAAATCACCACGTCGAACAGATCGGGTTCGAGCGGCAGGGTGTCGGACACCGACAGGGGACTCATCAACCACACGGGTTTGAGGTCGTTGACGACGCGCCCCGTGTCGCCGCTGGTCAGTTCGCGGATCGATTTGTACCGCATCGATTTGCCAAATTCATGCTCCAGCTCGCGGCGGCCAGTGGCATAGGTTTTTTTGAACGCGCGCCCATCAGTGTCGAGCTGCGTCACCGACGTCTCCGACCGTTTGACATTGCCGCGAAACTGACGGTGGCGCACCGCCCGGATCGCGGCGGCATTCTGTTCACCCAGCCGGGCGCGTGCAGCGGCGGCGCGGCGCGACAGGGCGACCATCCGGTCGATGTCGAACCGGCGGATATCGGGGTTCGCCCGCTCGCGCGCGGCAATCGCTTCATCGACGACGAGCGCTTCGATCGCAGCCAGCGGCAAGGCGAGCCGGGTGAGCGCCCCGGCCACAGACGGGGGCGCGGCATGAACTTCGCGCAGGTGCGGGAGCAACTCGGGCAGGTCGTCAAGATTTTCACGCAGATCGCGCAGCAATTCGGCCAGCGCGTCGAGTGTCAGCGAACCGGCGTCGCCAAGCAGCGGGTGCAGCGTCTCGCCAAGCCCGCGCAGCAACGGCGCATGCCGCGCGGTCCGCGCCAGCGCCTCTGCTCCATGGTCCGTGCGGGCCAGCGCGAGCACCGCCGCGACATCACCCGACACGGCGTCCGCAAGCTCGGCCCGCAGCGCCAGCAAGGCGGCAAGGTCGGAGGTGCCAAGCCGCTGCGCCAGCGCCGCGCGGGCCGCATCCCGCCGCTGGCGCGCATCGTGCAGCGCGGCGAGCGTTTCAAGAACCGTGACGATTTTTGGTCGAACGGCGTGCGCGGCGAAATCATAGCGGGCCTGCACCGCGCCCTTCAGCGCGCGCCACGCGCCGCTGAAAATCGCAAGGATCGACCCTTCCTTGGACCGGGCAAGGTCCAGCGCGCTGGCGGTATCGGCAGGGCTGAGCGGGTCGGTCCAGCCCTTGGCCGCATCGGCAGCGGCCTGTTCCGCAGCCTCCAGCGCGGCCAGCCCGGCCAGATCGGTGACCAGGCTCTGCGAGGCGGGCGACAGCGGATCAAGCAGGGCGGGGGTAGCAGCCAGCCCGGTTGCCACCAGCCGCTCGGCCAGCGCCGTCAGCGCGCGCGCGTCGGCCAGCGGCGTTGCCCCCGACACCGGCAGCGCGGCGTCCTCCAGCATGGGGTCCAGCCGTTGCAGCTGTACCTCCGCGGCGTCCAGCACCTCGGCAACGGCACCATAGGGGCGGTCGCCGCGCAGCAGGTCGGCGTCAAGGCGCGCAAAGGGGTGGGACGCGATGCTTGGTGCAGCCACAATGTCATGCATCGCGCGACACACGCGGGCGGCGGTGTCGCGGTGGCCATCCCACTGTGCCAGCGTCGGCAGCGTTTCCCGCTCCGCCGCGCCAATTCCGGCTGGCACGACCGGCAGGGCGGCGGCACGGCGCACCAGATCGCGCAGCGGCGGATCGCCCCCGCCCATGCCATTCTGACCGCCGTCACCGACCGCTGCCTCGAACGCCGCGATCTGGCGAAGCTGCTCGGCCAGCGCGGCGATGGTCTGCGCCCGCGCGGCCAGCGCATCCTCCGCCCCGTCCCCTGACCGGCCCCAATGGTCATATTGATCGCGCAGATTGGCAATAAAGTCCTTTTTGTCGTCCTGCGAATCATGGATGATCGTCGCCAGCCCGTCGAGCCCGGCCTGCCCCAGGCGGTGAAACACGACATCCAGCGCCGCACGTTTCTCGCACACGAACAACACCCGTTTCCCCTGCCCCGTAAAGTCGGCGATCAGGTTGGTGATGGTCTGCGATTTGCCCGTGCCCGGCGGCCCCTGGATGATATAGCTGCGGCCGCCGCGCGCAAAGGCCACCGCCTGATCCTGCGTCGCGTCGCTGGGCACGACCCCCCATTGCTGCGCGGGCGGAATGGGCGGCGGGACATCCTTGGCAAAGGGGCGCGGATCAATGGAGAATAGCTGATCGAACGCGGGCTGCGCCACCGGCGTCTCGATCAGCGCGTTATAGTCGCGGACGAGCGACATTTTCTGATAGTTGAAATTGGCGAGTGTCACCTGGGTCAGGTCAATCTCCCATGCGAACTTATGCCCTTCGCCCACCACCTTGCCATAGGCCAGCGCCTCCGTCTCGGCGACGGCGAACTGGGGCCGCGCGGCGCTGCTGCCCCCCGCCGCCAGCCGCTGGGGCAAAGGATGCGGCCGCACGAATTTTTCGAACAGCGCCAGGCCAAGTGGCCGGTAATCGTCGCGCGAATAGTTGAAATCCGCCCGCGCGCTGATCGTTTCCTTGCGGCCCGACCGGCGGCGGTTGAAATGGTTCACGCGCTGAATCGCCCGCTGCAGGATTAGCCGGATGGCCGGGCGTTCCTGCAATTCCAGCCGCACGCCGGGTTCGCTGTCGTGGATTTGTGCGCGGATCGCGGCATGAACCGCCGCGATCGGCGTGTCCGCCAGATCAACCGTTTCGGGCAGGTCGATGGCATAAAGCTGCCGCAGCATATGCCGCAGTGCTGGGTTAAATTCCGCCACGGAACCCTTGCAATTCAGCATATACTGGTCACGCACGCCCTTGCGCCGCGTCACCTCGACCGGCAACCACAGCAGCGGCGAGCTGATCCGGTCATCCGGTGCCTCTTTCAGATTGTGCCAGTGAAGGAACGCGACCGTCAGGCGCAGGCTGGAAAAGCCATATTCGTTGCGATTCCGATGGTTTTCCTGGATGATCCGGTCAAGCTGTGACGGGATCTGCGGCTGGTCCTCGAACCGCAGCCAGCGGTTGAGCGCAACCGCCTTGCCCCCCAGCACCTCCTCGGCAAACTGCCCTTGCCAGGTACATAACGAGTCGGCCCGGACACTCTCCAACCGCATGACAATCGGGATGCTCGCATCGGTGAAGTTTATGGAACTTTGCGTTGACCGGAAATGAATGAGGCGGTTGCGCCGCGACAGGTCGAACAGGCGATCGCGCAGATGCGCCAGCACCGCAGCGCGGCGACCGGGCACGCCCTGCGCCTCAGCCAGCACGCGCTGGACCGCGATCCCGGCGGGCTGGTCGCGCCAGCGGTCGAGCCTCTGCGCAAGGTCGGCGACATCGGTGGCCCGTTCGTGCCGGTTAAGCGCCGTCGCCTCCAGGATGATCGACGCGATGACCGGGTGCAGGCGCGGGGCGATGGTGAAAAGATTGTCGCGATTGAGCGAAAAGCGCTCGACATCATCCACTTCACAGGGGTCGAGGCCGCACGCGAGCGAGGCCATGACCATGCCCAGCCGAAAGACATCCGTGATCTCGTCCTGATGCCCGATCTCCGTCTCCCAGCAGCGCAGCCGGGTGATGTACGCCGGACCGGCAATCGTCACGGCATCGCCATCAAGGACGGACAGATCATCGACCTTCGACCCGCGATCCTCATCCTGGGTCACCCGATAATTGCCAACCAGTTTCAGCGCGCTGGAGACATGCGGCTGGACGGCGTGAACCGCCGACAGATTGGCCCGCGGCAAGACACCGGCAGGATCGGCAAGCGCCAGTCGGCCATCTTCCGTTTCGACCACGGTATCGAGCGTGATGTGGGCAACCCTGCCCTGCGCATGCAGCGCGGCGACCTGTTCCAGCAGCCCAAGGACGGCGTGCACCAAATCGTCGGACGGCAACAGTTTCCGTTCGCCAAGCACCGCGCGCAGCGTCCGCGTGACAGCAACGGGAGCAGAAGCCGCAGCTCCGGCGGTTTCGGGCAGGTCCATCGTCATGCTGCCTTCGCCGCCTGGGCCACCAGCCGGTCTGCCCGCGCCTTTGCCCATTTAAGGTCGCGGCGCAGCGCCCCCGTCAGCCGGTCGGTCGCGCCGATTTCAGCGGCGGTCTTTGCTGCCGCCAGCATGACCGCATCGGTCGCATCGCGGTCGGCCATCGCAATATCGAACATCAGCGCGATGAAATAGTCGCGCGTGGCATCGTCGATCCGCTCCAAACCGACATGCGCGAGGTCGAGCGGCGTTTCGCTGTTCCGGCCAAAGTCAGGAAATATCGCGCGCAACTGGGTCGTGATTTCGGCGCTGCTATCCGCAACATCGGCCATGAAACGCGCCAGAAACCCGCGTGTCATGCGCGTCAGTTCCGCCTGTCCGATCAAGTCGAGCGATTCGATCGACAGCGGCCCGTGCAGATGCTTGGCCAGCCAGTCCGCCAGTCCCGGATCATCATCCCACCACAATTGCAGCGCGCGGGCGCGCAGATAGGCCTCAGGATGTGACAGACCACGGGATTTGCCGCCGCTCTCCTCAACCTCGCGTGCCTGCCGCAGATAGGCCTCGGGATCGACGCTGGTCAGCCCCGTCATCACCTTCACAAGCACCGCGATTGCCGGACCGGGTGTGCCCGCCGCAAGCGCGCCGCCGCGATCGGCGAACAATTCCGTGTGCAGGCTCAGCAGCCGTGCGGTTTCGCGGTGCGACGACCGCGCATCGGAATAGGACAGCGCATGGTCAAGCACCCGGCTTGCGCGAAAATACGCGCGTTCGCCCATCGACCAAAGCAGATAGTGGGCGAGTTCATGTCCCATCAGCGCCAGCAGTTCGGCCGCATCCAGCTTTTCGAGAATCGGCCCAAAGAAAACGAGGTGGATTTCGCCAGGGACATAAACCAGCGACGCGTTCATGCTGCCATCATTGGCCTGATATAGAGTAAAGGGCGCGTCGATACCAAGCCGTTCCATCGCGGTGCGGCACGCGGCGAAAACCGGAGCGTGGCCAGCCTCCTCCAGCCGGTAGGTGCCGCGTAACATGGCATCGCGAACCTCGCCCGCCGCCTGTTCCTGCGCCGATGATGCGGACCATTCCCACGCATGACGTTCTTCCGCCTGCAAATAGGCGACGACGGCATGATGATAGGGTAGTGGCTCCAGCGGTTTCGGCGTCTGATCTTTGCGCATATGCCCTCGCCACTCCCGCGACGCATCGTAATGTCGCGGGAGATATCCGCTATTGGTTTAAGGTCGCATAATCAACATGAATGCCACCGCGCCAGCATGCTCGATGGAATGGGCTTGGCTCCGGCCAGATAGCTCTTTGTGCGTTTGCGCCCTAATACCGGCGGTGTGGATGCCCCGTGAGGATTCGAACCTCAATAGACGGAATCAGAATCCGTAGTCTTACCATTAGACGACGGGGCAATCGGGGGGCGCAACTAGGGTCGGCAGGCGGCTGTGTCAAGCCGTGTGCGGCAAGGCGCTTGCCCTTGTGACCGGACGCGCTAGCATCACCGGGCGGCACGGCCACGGGCCTGTCCGCATGGGGAGGAAGCAGCGATGCGGCATATCGCCATAGTGGGATCGGGACCGGCGGGATATTATACAGCCGAGGCGCTGCAAACGGCTGACGATACCGCGATTGACGTCATCGACCGCCTGCCCGTGCCCTACGGCTTGATCCGCACCGGTGTCGCCCCCGACCATCAATCGATCAAGGCGGTGTCGAAACGCTATGAGGGCGTCGCGCTGACCGACAATGTGCGCTTTGTCGGCCATGTCGGTGTGGGCCGCGATGTCAGCATCGAGGAACTGACACAGCTTTATGATGCCGTCGTGCTTGCAACTGGCGCGCCCGCCGACCGGACGCTCGACATTCCCGGCGCGGATTTGCCCGGCGTCATCGGCAGCGCGGCCTTTGTCGGCTGGTACAATGGCCACCCCGATCATGCCGCCCTCGCGCCGCAGCTGAACGGACGCGGCGTCGCGATCATCGGCAATGGCAATGTTGCGCTTGACGTCGCCCGGATCCTTGCCAAGACGCCGCAGGAGTTCGCCGGGAGCGACATTGTGGCGCACGCCCGCGATGCGCTGGCCGAAAGTGCGGTGCGGCACATCCACATATTGGGACGGCGGGGGCCACATCAGATCGCGATGACGCCCAAGGAGCTGGGCGAGCTTGCGCATCTGGAGCGGGCGAGCCCGCGCGTCGACCCCGCCGACCTGCCCGACATCGGTGACGATGCGCTGCTGGAACCCGGCATGCGCAAGTCGGTCACGCATTTGCGCAATTTCGCCGCGAATCCCGTGGCCAAGCCCGTGACCATCGACTTTGATTTCTTTGCCATGCCGGTTGCGATCGAGGGCGACGGGCGCGCCGAACGGGTGATTGTGGAGCGCACCGCACTTGGCGCCGATCTGCGCTCGGTGGCGACGGGCGAGCGTTACGTGATCGACGCGGGGCTGGTCATATCCTGTATCGGTTATCAGACACCGCCGATCCCTGGCGTCCCCTATGAACATGGGCGCGGACGGTTCGCCAATGTGGACGGACGGATTTTGCCTGGCCTGTACTGCGTCGGCTGGGCACGGCGCGGACCCAGCGGGACGATCGGCACCAACAAGCCCGACGGGATAGCCGTCGCCGCCCGCGTGCTGGAGGATGTCGGGCGCGGGGCAGGCAGGGCCGGACGACCCGGGCTGGATGCCCTGCTTGCCGCGCGCGGCGTGGTGCCCGTCACTTTTCGCGACTGGCGCAAGATCGACGCCGCCGAAATCGCCGCGGCAAAAGACGGCAACCCGCGCGAAAAATTCGTCTCGGTGGACGCAATGCTGGCGGCGACCGGGCGATGAGGCGGGCGCGTATTCGTGGCGGGCTGCGCTGGTTGCTCGCGCTCTTTTACGGTTTTGCCGGGTGGATGCACCTGCGCGCGCCAGAGGGCTTTGTGGCGATTACCCCGCCCTGGGTGCCCGTGCCCGAACTGGTTGTCGCGCTAACCGGAGTGGCAGAGATTCTGGGCGCGCTTGGCCTGCTGTGGCGGCCGGTGCGGCGCTGGGCGGCGATCGGCCTTGCGACCTATGCCCTGTGCGTCTGGCCCGCGAATTTTCATCACGCCTTTGCCGATGTCACCGTTGGCGGGACCAACCTCGACTGGTCGTATCACGGCCCGAGGCTGGCGCTGCAACCGCTCATCATCTGGCTTGCGCTGTGGGCGGGCGAAGTGACGCAGTGGCCGTTTGCGCCCGATAGCCACGCCTGAACCCCGCTGTCATTTGCGCTGAGCCTGTCAACGAACAGACAGGTTAAGGAGCGATGCGCTATTTGACCGCAGTTTCCACCACCGGCGCATCCTTCTGGCTGGCGGCATAGGCCTCAACGGCCTTTAGCACGCGCAGCGCGTTGCCGTTCGAAATCTGCATCAGTTCCGCCTGGGTATAACCGCGCCGCGCCAGTTCGGTGAACAGCGCGGGGTAGGTCGACACATCTTCCAGCCCCTGCGGCACCGTGTCGATTCCGTCATAATCGCCGCCGATGCCGATGTGATCGACGCCGATCATCTTGCGGATATGGTCGACATGGTCGGCGACGTCGGCAATGGTCGCGCGGGGTGGGGGGTTGGCCTTGTCCCACTCGGCAAGCGCCGCCTTTGCCGCGTCCGGACGTTCGGGAAACTGCGATTTGAGCCGCGCATCCTCGCCGTTGCGGGCCAGGCCGTGCGCCCGCACCCGCGCGTTCACGAAACCGGGGACGAAAGTCACCATCACGATTCCGCCATTGGCCTTGACCAGCGGCAGCACCGCGTCGGGCACGTTGCGCGGATGTTCGGTCACGCCGCGCGCGCTTGAATGGCTGAAAATCACCGGCGC
>ERZ1066121.613-NODE-613-length-31650-cov-7.200222_pt1 | contig 31650 bp, 25 predicted proteins | sample MGYA00382768_ERZ1066121 | MGnify/ENA primary metagenome ERZ1066121 (study PRJEB33369, sample SAMEA5778351) | biofilm metagenome | biome: Industrial cooling water; feature: Water cooling tower basin; material: Biofilm | place: United Arab Emirates | collected...
AGCGGGGACCGCACAGTTCCGCCCCGAGCGGTACGCGAAAGAAGTGCCGCCCGGTGGCCCGGCCCGGCCCGTCGGTCTGCATCGCCCACAAGCCGTCGGCTGCGCCGGTCGCGTCATTGCCGTCGGTTGCCACCCACAGCCGCCCCTGCGCGTCGAGTGCGCCATTGTCGGGACTGCCAAGCCAGCCGTTGGCGCTGGTCGCCGGATTCCAGCTTGCGCCGACCTCCGGTTTCGACGGGTCGCCGCACCGCACCAATATTTCCCAGCGCGATGTGGTGGCGGCAAAATCGCCGTCCGGTTCGCGAATTTCGATAATGTGGCCGTGATTATTCTTCGCGCGCGGGTTGGCGGCGTCAATTTGGTCGTCCTTGCGGCGGCTGTTGTTGGTCAGCATCACCCAGACGCGTCCCGTTCGCGGATCGGGCTCCACATCCTCGGGCCGGTCCATGGGCGTCGCGCCGAGCAGGTCGCCCGCACGGCGCGCCTCGATCACTACATCGGCCTGGCTGGCAAAACCGTTGGCCGGGGTGAGCGGCCCAAAACCATGGACCAGCGGAAGCCACTGCACCGTCCCGTCGGCGTCGAAGCGTGCGACAAAGAGCGTGCCTTCGTCCAGCAAGTCGCGGTTCGCGGCGCGGTTCTTGGGATCGTAACGGCCTTTTGTCACGAATTTATAGACATAGTCGAAGCGTTGGTCGTCGCCCATGTAAATCACGACGCGGCCATCGGGCGCGACAACGCTTTCGGCGCCCTCATGCTTGAAGCGGCCCAGCGCGGTGCGCTTTTTCGGCTTGGCGTCGGGGTTCAGCGGGTCGATTTCCACGATCCAGCCAAAGCGGTTCGGCTCGTTGGGTTCTTTGCCAATGTTGTAGCGGTCGTCGAAACGGCCCCATTGATACCAGCTGCCGGGAAGGCCCATGCGTTTGTGATTCGCGGCCTCCGGATGCCCGGCGGGCAGATCGCCCAGGAAATTGCCGTTGATATTCTCTTCCGCCGACAGCCAGGTGCCCCACGGGGTGACGCCGCCCGCACAGTTGTTCATCATGCCCGACACGGTCATTCCCGCGGGGTCCGCGCTGGTGCGCATGCGCGGATGCCCGGCGGCCGGGCCAGCGATCGTCATCGGCGTCGTATCGGCGGTAACGCGGCGGTTGTATTTCGACCCCACGACAACCGACCAATCCTGGCCGCGGCGCGCCACCTCCACCACGCTGCCGCCATGCGCGGCCATTTCGGTGCGGCATGCCGCCTCCGTCATGCTGGCGGGATAGCTGCCCGCAACGCCGGGGAACATCAGCAGCGTCGAGCTATATTCATGATTGATGCACAACAGCCCGCGCTCGTCGGCGTCGCCCTTGGGCAAGGGGACATAACCGATGAAGTCGTTGTTGTAGCCGAACTGGCGACGCTGAGCTTCGGCAGTCTGTGCCATCGGGTTGAAGGCTGGACTGTCCGCGAACAGCGGATCGCCCCAGCGGATCAGCACATCGGCGCGGTATCCGGCGGCGACATGGTGGGTTTCGTCAAGCCCGCGGGCCAGCTCCGGAAAATCGAACGCCGCTGGCGTTGCGCTTGCGGCGCGGGGCGCCGCTGCGTCAGGACCGGCGGCACAGCCCGCAACCGCCAGCGCGCCGAGCCCGCCCACCATCGCGCGCCGCGACAACTGTGCGTCGATCACATCGCCAATCGTTGCGGCCCCCGCAGCGATCCGGGGGTTGCTGGTGACATTCTCGCTGGCGTCCATGATCATTCGTCTCCCTTCGCGAATCCCGTTTATCTAGGATAGCGTGCAGATGTCAGCAATGTGATATCGCGCGGGAAAAGCAGCCACGTGGACGGTTCAACGGTGCGCGGTGTCCCTGTCGTCCACCGGCGTGCGCCGCCCCACCGGTTGCCACGGCTGGCCGATGCGTGCCGCGAAACGGTCGCGAAACGCCCACACCCAGCCGACACGGCGCTCCGCCAGGCCGGGCAGGCTAAGCAGATCGCCGCCGAGCCAGGGCAGGAACGGATTGCGCCGGGCATAGGACCAGATTTCAACCCGTTCGGTGCGTCCGACCGATGCGCCTCGCGCATGAAAGCCGACCGTGTCGGCCACAACCAGCGTATTGGCGGGAACGGCCAGCGCCTCCGCCTCCGGCAATTTCATCGCGGCCAGGTCGCCGGGGCGCAGTCGCGGCGATCCGCGCGCCGAAAGCCGATCAATGGCGTGCGGGTCCGAAAGGCTGCGTGCATGTTCCCACGCCAGGCGTTCTGCCGTGAAACGGTGCGAGCCGCGCACGAAGCAGAACGGGCCTTTGTCCGCCGCCACTGGATTAAGAAACAGCCAGGATTTGAGCGAGGCGTGGAAACTGTCGGCGTGAAGCGTTTCCTGCGGGTCGGGAGCGTCGCCATCAACGTTGCTCGCGATCGTCTGGATATAATGCAGCGGCGTGACCCGGTAACTTGCGACAAAATGCATCAGCGCATTGATGTCTGACCGGGCGAGCAGTTGCCGCAATGCCGGGATGGAGGCGAGCATCGCCGGGTCAACTGCCATGCGCCGGGTAATGGCATCGCCCTGGCGCATCTCGCGCGCTTCGGCCTCATACCCCAAAATGGCATCACGAAGGGCTGGGAATTGGGCTGGCGGCACGACGTCGTAGACGATCACAAAGCCGTCGCGTTCGAATGCCGCCACCCATTCAGGACGGACCCGGCCAGCAAGCCGTCTCCGTCGCCAGCGACACAGCGCATCGGCCAGACGGACCCGTGCAGCATGAAGCCCGCGCCGATTAAGCCGCCGTGAGCCGATGAGCGGATTGTCCAAAAAGCTTTTCGCGCCCGTTGCCAGCTGAACCAGCCAGAGCGGGAGGAGGAGCAGGCGCGTTCCGCTAGCAAAAGATTTCCCGGCCATGTTATTCCGGAGGTATCGGGCGGCCCTCGAACCGCGCGATGACGTGTCGAACGACCAGATCGAGTGCTTCTTCGGAAAAGAAACCCCCGGGAACAAGGCAGCGGTCGATGAGAACGCGCCGAAACGCCTCGAAAGTCTGGTGATCCGGGCCGCCGGGTTCAGACCAAAAGCTGTCGAGATGGCCTTTGAACGTGATTCCCTCGATGTCGTAAACCGCCGTGCCGAGGACGATGACCGGCACGCCCATCGACAGGCCCAGTGTTCCGCTGGTGCTATTGATGGTCACCATGCCGAGCGAACCCTGGGCGACCGGAACGATATCGCCGCTGGGCAGATAATCGACACGGTCGGCAACGCCGAAGCGGCTGGCCATGTCGACCGTCAACAACTGCCAGTCGCGCACGCCATTATCGAGCGGATGTTCCTTGACGACCAGTCGCGTGCCCTCCGGAGCATGGGCAGCAAAGGACGAAATGACGACCCTCAATGCTTCTGCCATCCCGGCAAAGGGCGAATGCAAGCGAATCTGCGCGTCGGAATCGAGCTGGAGCGGGAGCAGGAAATAACGCTGACCGGTGCTTTGCAGCCGGGCCATCAATGCGGCGGCTTCGGCTGCCCGCGCCTTGCGTTCACGTAGCTTGCGCAGCCAGCCCATGCCCTCGACAAGAGGGTGCCAGGGACGGTGATTGTTCCAGTTGGGATAATACCACCGGGTCAGCACGTCTGCGACATTATAGGCCAGACCTTCACTCGCGCGGCGGCGAAAGGAAGAGGCGATCTGACGATGTTGGGGCACCGGGGGCAGCTTTGCCGCCGTGTCGCGATACCATTGCGGATCGCGGGGCAGGGTCGAATGACCGTTCACCCCGCCGCGCTCGAACGTAACCCAGTCGGGCCGGACATAGCCCTCTTCAAACACATGGACCGTCACGCCAAGGTCGCGGCAGATGCGGGTGGCGGCCATATGATGATCACGGCAATCGCCGAACAGGATGACGTCGCTGATCTGCCGGTCGGCGATAATCTGCGCGAGCGCGGTCGGCCAATCGGCCAGCGTGCCACGATAGTCGATTCCGCCGGATTGCCGCCAGAACAGCCGGTCGCCACCGTTGAAATTCACCTTGTAAACACGGTGGCCCGCCGCCATCAGCCCGCGACCAAGCCGACGGAACAACGGCCCCATAAGTCCTTGCAGCAGAAGGATATTGCGGCTTTCGCGAAATGGCGCTGCGGGAGATAACGGACCCGTTGGATGAGCAATATCCACGGCGATGGGGGCATCGTGCAGCGACATGACCCGTCCCTTAGTCGCTCGCGCTGTTCCCGTCGATTGCTAACATTGTATATGTTCAAGCCAAATCGGCAAATGGTCAATAATCAATGACAGTTAGGTGCGGTGTTGGTATCGGCCCCGCCACGGTGCCGCAATCGCGCTGCCGCCGAACGCTGAGCAAGGACGCCGGGCAAAGCAATGGACATTCTGGCCGCGTTTCTGATCGGTACATTGTTTCTGGATGCGCTTGTGCGTCCGCGTCAATCGGGCTTTCCGGCGCTGCGCAGCGCGGCGGGCCTTTGGCTCCTGTGGCTGATGACGGCGATACCCTTTGGGGCCATCTGGGCAATGACTGGCAATAGCTGGCTGGCGCTGGCACTGACGCTCGCACTGACGGCATTGTTCACAGCGGCGTCGAACAGCAAATATGCCATGCTTGGCGAGGCTCTGGTGTTTTCCGACCTGGCATTGATCGGCGCCATATTTCGCCACCCGCAATTCTATATGTCGGCCCTGTCCCGAACGCAGAAGGCGGCCCTGCTGATAGCTGTTCCCATCGTGCCCTTCTTGCTGTGGTGGTTTCATCGCCCCGATACGGCGGAACAGATTGGTGGGGCCATGGTAGCGCTGGCCAGCATGTTCCTCATCGCGCTCAGCCTAAGGCTGCCGCCTTGGTCTCAGCTGGCTTTGACCCCGGACAGCGATGTGGATATGCGCCGGCACGGGCTGTTGCCGATGCTGCTGGTCTATTGGCTGCGTTGGCGGGCGTCGGTTGATGCAGCGCCGCCGGTTACGGCCTCGGCCAGTGAGCCTGCTGATCCCCACACCTTGGCAGTGATCGTGCAGTGCGAATCCTTTGCCGACCCCGTGGACTTGTTTGGCGAGAACGTCTCACCGCTCCCGGGGCTGGCGGCGGCGCGGGCGCAGGCGTGGCAGTGGGGCAGGCTGATGGTCGGCGGCTTTGGTGCCTATACGATGCGGACCGAATATGGCGTGTTGTTCGGCCGCGATGAACAGGCGCTGGGCTTTCGGCGTTATGACCCGTTTCTTACAGCTGCGCGGGACCGGGGGTTTGGCCTGCCCGCGCGGCTTGCGGTCTTTGGCTGGCGCGGCATGTTTTTGCATCCCCATGATCTGCGCTTTTACAACCGGGATGTAGTGATGCAGGTTTGCGGCTTTGCCGAACTGGTTGGGCCGCCGGATTTCGCGCATCCTGCGCCCGGCGAAGGGCGTTATGTTACCGACGCCGCGGTGGCGGACCGGATTGTCGCGCTTGCCCGTAATGCGGCCCGGCCCACGCTGATCTATGCCGTGACAATCGAAAATCATGGGCCATGGGAGGCGGATGACGCAGACCCCGATTTGATGCAGGGTTATCTGCGTCTGGTGCGCAAGGGCGATGCCATGCTTTCCAGGCTTAGCGCCGATATTGCCGCGCTGGCGCGACCGGCGACGCTGGTGTTCTTTGGCGATCACCGGCCAAGTATTCCGGGCGTTACCGCCCCCGGCGGCCCACGTCATACGCCCTATGTCATTCTGCGTTTTAATGAACAGGGACAACTCGTGGCGGGAAGCAGCACGCCGATCGACCTGACCCCGGCACAGCTGCATCACTTGCTGCTGACGCTTTGGACGCAGAATAAGAACCAGTTCGCCTTATCGGACCACGTTCAGCCGTTTACGACTTGACAGGTAAGAGTATGTCATGGCCAAGGCGATGGTAATGGCGACGCGCAATCAGCAAGTACAACAGGTTCGACTGTTTCAGCATGAATGGCTGGAGCGGCTTAGCCGGATTTCGCCCTTTGGATTCGCTGCGCTCTGGTCGATCGTCCTGCCGATGGTAGTGTGGCGGGCATGGGGCAGCGCTGAAGTTTTGGCAGCGACGGGCCTGGTTCTTGGCGGCCTCGCAATCTGGGCGCTGTTTGAATATGCCATGCACCGCTATCTGTTCCATTGGCAGCCCCGTGCGGCGGTGCTGCGCAATTTCGTGTTTCTCATGCACGGAAATCATCATGCGGCACCAAGCGATGGGCTGCGCAACCTGATGCCTCCGGTCGTCAGCCTGCCGATCAGCGGCACCGTCTGGGCGTTGTGCGTCGCGGCACTGGGCACGTCGGGCAGCTGGGTATTCCTGGGGTTCATCACGGGCTATGTCCTGTACGACATCACCCATTATGCGTGTCACCAGTGGCCGATGAAGGGGCGTATTCCCAGCATGTTGAAACGTCATCACATGCGCCACCACCATGTCCGCGAAGATGGCAATTATGCCATTACCGCGCTGTTCCTGGACCGCTGGTTCGGAACGGCGATCACGTCATTGCAGAAGCGCGACTGACGCCGACCTAGCGGTCCGCGAGCGCCGCCACGGCAGTTTGCACGACGGCCATATGATCATCCCACGTCGGTTGATGCCACTGCGTTAAGCGCCGGGCTTGCGCCTGCCACAAAGCGCCCTTTTGCGCATGATCGAGGATCGCGGCCCGCCAGCCTGGCCCATCGAGCGGATCGATATATTCGGGCACGGCGCTGCCAACCTCCCGATGTGCGGGGATATCGCTGCAAATGACGGGAACGCCGACCGACAGCGCCTCTGCCACCGGCATGCCATATCCTTCGGCAAATGATGGCATCAGCAGAGCGCGCGCTCCGCGTAGCAGGGCGGCCAGATGCTGGTCCGAACAGGCGTTGACCTCTGTCACATGGTCGCGGAGCGGCGCGCAGCGATCAAGCATGTCGAGCACCTGTTCATTTTCCCATCCCCGGCGGCCGACGATCACCAGGCGCGGGATCTGGTCCGTCGGCAAGGTCGCCGCCAGCTGACGCCACAGGTTTAGCAGCAGGAGGTGGTTTTTGCGGCCCTCGATCGTGCTGACGCAGATAAAATGCGGGCGGCCATCGTCGGCAACGAACGGTTCGGCCAGCGGCAATGCTTCGGTCCCCAGCAACGCGACATGACCCGCTATCTGGCGCCCGGCGATTGTTGCCCATGCAGCAAAAGACTGCATCGTGGCTGCCGAATTGAAGATCAGTGCATCGGCATGGTGCGCCAGCGTTTCCATACGTCGTTCGTGCTGTGCAGCCCCCTCTGGCCGCGCATATTCGGGATATTCGATCGGGATAAGATCGTGCACCATGCACAGAAAGCGCGCGTTTTCGTAGGCAAGCTTATGCCGAACGGTGGCCGGGCGGGTCAGGTGATGCGGCGATACCTGAACATAGATGGATGGATCACTCGTCGCTAATCGCGATCGCATTACTGGCCTTAATCGTGCCATCCAGGGCAAGACCGAGACAATCGAACGCTGTTCCGCGGTGCCATCACCTGCCGACCACCGCGCCTCCAGCATGTCCAGATAATCGAGCGCGGCGGCGCGGTCGAGGTGCCCGTAAAGTCCCGCAGGGTGCACCGCCGCAAAGACAAGGTCATTGCCGTAAGCGCGTTCCAGGCCGCGCGCATAGGCCATTTCCACGCGATCGACACCCGACGGCGTCGCGTGGCGAACACGCGAAACGAGGCGGGACAGATCGAGAAGAACGCGGGTCATCGCCAGCGCGCCATCAGTCGGCCTTGCCACTGACGCAGGCGCGATATGCGACTCAGCCGGTTCGGCACCGCTGCCTCCGCGATGCGGCGAACAAGAACTTCGGGAGGGCAGGGGAGGCGGGTCACCGGATCGAGGTAGCGGGGATAGAGGATGAGCACTCCGGCAACGAGTTCATCGAGCGTCAGGGCTCGGCCGCGCCGGTCGGGGACAGGGGCAAGATCGCGCGTCAATCCCCATCCGGCGTAAAAAGGCGTGCCATGACAAATGACTTCGCGGTGCCGCATCAGCGCCTCGAACCCCGTCAGCGACGTAAGCACATGAACCGCATCGACCGTGTCCAGCAACGCGGCCATGCTGCCCCCACGCACGATCCGGTCAGCGAAGTTCAGCGCATCCCCGTCCGGGACAGCGCCCTTGCGATGTCCGGCATCAACATCGGGATGGGGGCGGAACCAGATTTCGGCATCCGGTTCGAGCACGCGGACGCGCCGCAGCAATTCAAGGTTGCTGGTCAGGCCGCCGCCCCCTGCAAGCACGGACATATCATCCTCCACCTGAGCCGGGACCAGCACCAGCCGACGTTCGGGCGCGCGCGGCAACATGGGCGCGGCGTCGGCGGCAGCATATTTGCTGATGCCAGCCTGTACGATGGTCTGCCGCAATGCCTGCGCCCGCGCGATCAGTGGGGCGCCAAAGTCACCGGTTGCCAGAATATGCTCAAGATCGCTGGGGTCGGAAGGGTCGAAATGAATGCCGCGTACGTCGACGACGACCGACAGGGGCGGAACAAGGTCGCTGCCCAGGCCGACAGAGCGGACGAAGCCGTCCTCTACCCGCACCACCTCCACGCCGTCCGCTCGTGCATCGGAGAGCAGCCGGGGCGACACCCGTGATGGCCAAGCTGCAATGGCGCCGCCCTTGCTGACCGCGTGCCGCAGTGCCGCCGGGCCGTCTGCGACAAAGGGCAAATCTCGGCCAGGGGACCAGAGAAAACGGCGAATTTCATCGCGTTTCCACCAGGCCATGCCGCACGCCACCGCAATCGTTCGATTGGCGTCGAACATGCGCCGCCATTCGGCCAGCAAATCGATTGTCGCGGCAAGGCTTGCATCTTCGCCGGTAAAAGGATCGACATAGCCAGTGGCTGTCAGCGCACCAAGGGCGGCCGCGCGGATGCTTGCATCGTCCTTGCCGTCTGATCCAGAAAAGCGCCCGGGGGACAGGAAACGAACTTCGACGCCCAAAATATGCGCAATGGCGACCCATTCATCGTCGCCATGGGCAATCAGCGCCGCCGTCCGCTCTAGCGTTGCCCATGGGTCTAGCGCATCTATGTCCAACGGGCTGACCCATAACGCCGCCGCGGCTTCTGTGGCATCGAGGTGCGGCTTTGTGTCACCGCACGTTCTGGCCTGGCCCGCCCGCACGACTGAACCGCCCGCCCAATCTGCCGGTGGTGGGGGTGCCCAGAACGCGCCGCCGACGCGGGCCGCGCGCAAACGGTCGATAACGGAATCGCACACACCATCCGCATCGCCAACCGCGCGGTGCAAAACAACGGGATCGCCCGGAAACGGAGGGGGGCGAAGCAGCGCAACCAGTCCTTCCGCATGCGTCACCGATTTAGTCAACAGGTGCGCAGACGGAGCCATGGTCCCCGCGCTTAACGCTTTCCACTTTCGCACGCAATGAATGGGGCGGGTGCGTCAGACGATACCGGTACGAATGATGTCGTGCATGTGCACGGCACCAACCAGTTGGTCCTGATCAACCACGAACAGCACCGAGACAGCATTATCATTCATCAGGCGAAGGGCCTCTGAGCATAATGTTCCTGCTGCCGCGGTAACGGGCTGAGGCGACATATGAGCACCGATTTCGTCCTGAAGATCGTGGACCGCGATACAGCGGCGCAAATCCCCATCGGTAAACACGCCGATCAATGCGCCATTGTCATCGACCACGGCGGTTGCACCATAGCGCTTCTGGCTCATTTCCACCGTTGCGCTGCTGAGCGTTGCATGACGAGTCACCTTGGGGATGGCATCGCCCTTACCCATGACGTCATCGACCGACAGCAGTTGCGCGCCAAGCTTCCCGCCCGGATGAAAACGGCGAAAGTCGGCGGAACTGAAACCGCGTTGTTCGATCAAGGCCACGGCGATCACGTCGCCAAGCACCAGTTGCAGGGTCGTTGACGACGTCGGCGCAAGTTCGTTGGGGCATGCCTCACGCACTTGCGGCAGGATCAGCGTAATATTGGCTGCCTGTGCCGCCGTGCTCTGTGGCCACGCAGTCGCGGCGATCAGCGTGATGCCAAAGCGGTTGCAGTAATAGAATATGTCCTGCAATTCCTTTGTCTCACCCGACCAGGTAATGGCAAAAACCAGATCATTGTCGGTAATCAGGCCAAGATCGCCGTGGCTGGCCTCACCGGGATGCAGGAATGTTGCGGGCGTGCCCGTCGATCGCAGCGTTGCGGCAATCTTCCGGCCAATCAGGCCGCTCTTGCCCATGCCGGTGACGACCACGCGCCCCTTGGTGGCGACCATGGCATCAATCGCCTGTTCCAAGGCGGCGCCAAATGTCGGCAGCTGGAGCGCGTCTTTCAGCGCTTCGAGCGCCTCGATTTCAATGTCGGCGGTTTTCAACGCCGAGACGGTATAGCGGCCCAAGAATGCCGCCGTCGCTATATCGTTCATGTCAACCCTGGCCATATGCGTCCCCTTTTTGATGGTGACGTCTGATTGTCAATATTTCGGAATGTTACGTATCGTTGTCATGGTTAATGAAGTCGTAAGATTAAATACATGCTTCGTTGCGTCAACAATGCTGTCCAGCGCCAATGATCTCCTTTGGCAAATCATCGTGATGACAGTACGCACCAGCATTGCCGGTTGATTATGAACTCCTTGTGAACTCTGGTTGAGTCGAACCACTCCTTTGCAGGCAACTTGACCGCTGCCTCAATCGTGTGCCGTGGGCAAGTTGTTGCGCGATAAAGCGATGATGGCTTCGGGTCGGTTGATGGGTCCACCCCGCAATCGCGACTTATCCCGACGACCCACCGTTGCCATTGCGCCGTGCATCTACCATGAGGATTGATATCCGCTCGGCAAATATCCCTCTCAGACTCCAGGTGTCGCGGTAACAGTGCAAGCAGGTGCAATAATGCAAGTAAGTATCTCGGATGGGCCGACTTTCGCCAATGATCTGCCTTTTGTCCTGATCGGCGGCATGAACGTGATCGAGGACGAGAATATCGTTACCGAGGTGGCGGCGACGTTCTGCGATATTGCCCGGAACCTTGGCATTCCCTATGTTTTCAACGCTTCGTACGACAAGGCCAACCGGTCGTCGATCTCCTCGTTTCGCGGTCCCGGCATGGAGCGGGGACTGCGCGTCCTCGCGGATATCAAGTCGAAATATGGCGTTCCGGTGCTTACCGATATTCATGAACCAGCCCAGGCGGCACCGGTGGCGGCGGTCGCCGACATTATTCAGCTGCCCGCATTTCTGGCGCGGCAGACGGATCTGGTGACCGCCATGGCGCGGACAGGGGCGGCGATCAACATCAAGAAACCCCAGTTTCTGGCCCCTCAGGAAATGCGGCATATCATGAACAAATTTGCGGAGGCCGGAAGCGAACGCATCATCTTGTGCGAGCGCGGAAGCTGTTTCGGATATAATAATCTGGTCGTCGACATGCTGGGCATGGACTTGATGAAACCCATGGCCCCGGTAGTGTTCGACGTCACCCACGCGCTGCAGAAGCCCGGCGGCCGCGATGACAGCGCCGATGGCAGGCGAAGCCAGATCAGCGCGCTCGCTCGCGCAGGAATGGCCTTGGGGATCGCCGGCCTGTTCCTGGAGGCGCACCCCGATCCCGACAAGGCCAAGTGCGACGGCCCATGCGCCCTGCCGCTTGCGGAACTGGCACCATTTCTCAGGCAAATGAAAGCAATCGACGACGTCGCCAAATCCCTGCCGCCGTTAGTGACGGGTTAGTTTTGGCTGAACTTAGAGTGCGAAGATGACAAGGTAGCTCCCCCTCATGTCATCACGCCCTAAAAAAACTGAAGTTCAGTTGCAGTGGAACCCCGTCCTGCGCGCTACGGCCCCTGCAAATGCCCGCCGGCCAGACGGAGCCCCGCGTCGTTGATCCGTCCTGCAATCATGTCCCAGCGCTGCGGACAGGCGGCGAGAATCAGGCCGCCGTCAGGATCATCGCAGCGATAGGCTGTTCCGTCCGGTCGCAGGGCAGCGGCGCCAGCTTCATTCGCGAACAGCACCCCGGCCGCATGATCCCAGGCAATAGTGCGGGTGAACAGCGTCGCGTCGTGCCTGCCCTGAACTACGCGCGGATATTGATCGGCGGCGCAGCGCGGACTGTCCACAACATCGCACCCGGCGGTGAGAGCTGTCACAAAAGCCGTTCGCATGGCGGGTTCGGCGAACAGCTGGGTCAGCGCGACCACCGGGCGAGCGCCAACCGACATCGGCGGAGAAATGATCGGAGCGTCGTCGATCATCGCCCCATCGCCCCGCCGTGCCACACAAAAGCGCCGCGACCGGGGATCGAGAATCCATCCCCGCTCCGGAATGCCATCAACCGCGAGCGCGACGATGATACCGAACGGGCCGGTGCCCGCCGCAAAATACCCCGTGCCATCCAGCGGGTCGATGATCCACGTCGTTCCGCTGCCAAGCCGCCGCAGACTGTCCGGATCGGCATGCGCCGACTCCTCCCCCACAATGGCCGCACCGGGGATTAGCGGCGCGAGGGCCTCGCTCAATATAAGCTCGCTCTCGCGGTCCGCCGCTGTAACGGCCTCACCCGGCGTTTTGTAGTGGACGTCGCCAAGCGCATCAGAGCGAAACCGCGGCAAAATCGCGCGCTCTGCCGCATCTTCCATTGCGCGACGCACGGCAGTGTCGAGCGTGTCCATCATCCTTTTTCCTCGCACGATGCCGCCACCTCGACCAGCGCAGCCGGGCGATGTAGGACATCATCCGATTGCGCTCCGCCCGCAGCATCAGGATTCGTGCACGCCGCCATGCCCCAGACCAGCTTTGCCATCATCATTCCCGCCCGTTACGCGTCCACACGTTATCCCGGCAAGCCGCTCGTGCCCCTGCGCGGCGCGACGGGGATAGCGAAAACGTTGATCCGGCGCAGCTGGGAATGCGCGATGGCGGTTGACGGAAGCGCGGGTGTGTGGGTTGCCACCGACGATGTGCGGATTGCGGATGAAGTCGCCTCCTTTGGCGGACAGGTCGTGATGACCGACCCCGCCTGCGCCAATGGGACGGAGCGGTGTGCCGATGCGATTGCATCGGTCGGCGATGTCGCTGACGTCATCGTCAATCTTCAAGGGGACGCGCCGTTATCGCCATCGCATATCGTCACTCGGCTTGTAGAACGTCTGGCCAATGACGCTGCGTTGACGATGGCGACGCCTGCCTTGCGCTGCTCGCGCTCGGTCTATGCCCATCTGGCTGAGGATGCGATGAATGGCCGTGTTGGCGGCACAACCTGCGTCGGGACAAGTAATGATCGGGCGCTATATTTCTCGAAACGCATCCTCCCCTTTCTGCCCGAAGCAGCTGCGGCAGCGGAATTTCCGCCAGTCAGCCTGCATCTCGGGCTCTATGCTTACCGTCCCGACGCGCTGCGCCAGTACCGTGCCGCGCCGGTCAGCCAGCTGGAGCAGTTAGAGGGGCTGGAGCAGCTTCGTTTCCTCGACATCGGTCTTGCCGTTGCACTGGTGCATCTCGACCCGCTCGACTGGGATCCGATCGAACTCAACAATTCCAGCGATGTCCCAGTGATCGAACGGATTCTCGCCGATCGCGGGATCGCCTGACCTATATGGCGCAAGATCGCGGGCCAGCGGTGCTGACGAGCCGGGTTGCACTGCCCCAGGTAACGCTCTGCGCGGCCACCAGTGTGAATGTGGCCGCCACAATCATGGCGCTGGCCCGGTGCCAGGCCGCTTGCGATTTCGGCCGCGTGCTGCTGTTCACGGATCAGCGGGTCGAACTGCCACCGCCCGGTGTTGAGATTATCGCAATTGAACCGCTGCGGTCGGCCAGGGATTATTCGCGCTTTGTCCTCCACTGCCTCGTCGACTGGGTCGACACCTCGCACTGTCTGATCGCGCAGTGGGACGGTTTCGTGCTCGATCCGGGCATGTGGGATCCGGCCTTCCTTGCGTGCGACTATATCGGCGCGCCATGGCCGCAGTTCGACGATGGCCATGATGTCGGAAACGGCGGATTTTCGCTTCGGACCAGACGGTTGATGACGGCGTGCCGTGATGCCCGGTTTGTCGACGATGGCGGCGCAGAGGATGTCGTGCTGGCACGCGACAATCGTCGCTGGCTGGAAGATGCCGGGTTCCGCTTTGCCGACGCAGCGCTCGCCGCGCGCTTTTCGTTTGAACGGTCCGGGCGGGGCGCCCGCAGTTTCGGCTTTCACGGTGCCTTCAATCTGCCACGAGCGATCGGCCGTGACGGATTTTGGCAAATCTATCGCACGCTCGACGAAACGGCCTCACTCGACACGGATTTCTGGTCCCTGGTTGCCGCGACCCTGATCGGCCCGAGCGGCATGACCCGCGCGATGCACATGATTCAGAGCCGCCTGCGGGCACCGCGTGAAAGGCGTCGTGCGGGATAATGGCGGAGCGGGAGGGATTCGAACCCTCGATGGGCTTTTGACCCATACTCACTTTCCAGGCGAGCGCCTTCGACCACTCGGCCACCGCTCCGCATGCACTGGAACGCGCGCCCTAGTGTGCAAAGGGCTGGCTGGCAATAGTATCCAAGCCAGCTCTTACGTCGGTATCCGGCGGAGCGTGTTGCAGCACCGCCCTTTCTTGCACCCCTGCCCAGAAAGAACGACCCTTCGACAAGCTCAGGGTGGACGGTTATGTGGGGAAGGGTGAAATCAACCGGAGTTGGCAGGGCATGAAAAGACTGTTGTTCGCATTGGGAATCGCAGCATGTTCGATTTCCGCCAGCATCGCCCAGACCCCGACCGCCCCGTCTCCGGGAGAAATCGTCGCCGCCGCCCCGGCAACCGACTGGACGACCATAGCGGCCTCGGACCTGCTCGTCATGGACCTCGTGCCGGGACCACGCGGGCCGCGCCGTGTGGTCATCCAGTTGATGCCTGTACCCATCAGTGCGGGGTGGGTGCGCAACATCCGCAAACTCGCCGATGCCGGATGGTGGGACGGCACCAGCATCAACCGCGTGCAGGACAATTATGTCGTCCAATGGGGCGATGCGACCGAGAAAAAGCCCTTGCCGGACGCGATGGAGACAATGACGGAGGCGGATTATGTCAGCCCGGCGGTTGCCAAGGCCTTGCTGGACCACATGATTCTTCAAGCGACCCGCGATAATGGCCATAGCGCGGGAAAACCCGAACCGAGCAAGCCCGACATGGCGGATGCCTATGCCGCCGGCGGCGCGTTTCTGAACGGATGGCCGCTCGCTATCGGCAGCGTGCAGCAGGGAAATACATGGCCAGTCCATTGCTATGGCATGGTCGGCGTCGGTCGCAACCTGTCGCCCGACACGGGCAGCGGGGCGGAGCTTTATGCCGTCATCGGCCATGCCCCCCGCCATCTGGATCGCAACATCGCCTTGGTCGGACGGGTGATCGAAGGCATCGAGCATCTGTCCAGCCTGCTGCGCGGCACGGGGCCGCTCGGCTTCTATGAGAAAGAGGAAGAGCGAGTGCCGATATTATCCGCGCGGATCGGGACAGAGATCGCCGACCTGCCGACATTCGAATATCTTTCAACGGACAGCCGCAGCTTTGCGACATATGCCGATGCGCGGGCGAACCGGCGCGATCCTTTTTTCATCCGTCCGGCAGGCGGGGCGGATATTTGTAACATTCCAGTGCCCATGCGGCGAGCGGTGCCGTGACGGAGGTGTACGAAATCACGGCCGAACTCTGGCTGTGGACGACGGACAAGGCGCCCGCGTCATGGCATTTCCTGACGATTAAGGGTCAGGTGGCCGACGACATTCACGCCACCGCCCTGATGCGCCGAATGGAGAGCGGGCCGAAGCGGGGGTGGGGATCGATCAAGGTGCGGGCGACCATTGGGCATAGCAGCTGGGACACGTCCATTTTCCCGGAAAAGGATGCGAAAGGTTGGCTGCTGCCCATCAAAGCGGCGGTGCGCAAGGCCGAGGGGCTGGTGGTCGGTGATCGAATAACGGTTCGCGTCACCCTTTGACCGGCGGCTTCTCGGGCTCCGCCTCGCGCGCCTGCGCCTTGCGCTTGCGCAGATTGTCGCGCAGCGCTGCCGCCAGCCGCTCTTCGCGGCTTTGATCGGCTGGGGGCGACGCTTTGCTCATGCCGGGCTCATGCGGTGCCAAGCACGCTTTCGTCAAGGGGGCGGGTTGACAGGCGAAGGCGTGCCCGCCATAGGCCGCGCCTGCCGGGACGCGGTTCGACCCAGTCCCGCACGGCAAGCTGCTGTAGCTCAGTGGTAGAGCGCGTCATTGGTAATGACGAGGTCGACAGTTCAATCCTGTCCAGCAGCACCATTCCCCACCATTTTTTTTAGCCTGCCGCTGTCATCCACGCTGCCAGTGCCGCGCCCGCGCGCTGGGTATAGCCGAGCTTGCGGTCTTTCTTGCGCACATCGTCCGCCAGCGGCGGAAACAGACCGAAATTGACGTTCATCGGTTGATAGCTCGCCGCATCCGCTCCGCCGGTGATATGGCCCAGCAGCGCACCTAGCGCGGTCTCGGGCGGTGGCGGGCGTAGGGGCTGGCCCGCACGTTCAGCTGCTGCAAAGCGCGCGGCAATCAGGCCGATGGCGGCGCTTTCGACATAGCCTTCGCAGCCTGTGATCTGCCCAGCAAACCGGATGTGCGGCGCGGACTTCAGCCGCAGCTGATGGTCAAGCAATTCGGGCGAGCGGATGAAGCTGTTGCGGTGCAACCCGCCCAGCCGCGCGAATTCCGCTTGCTCAAGCCCTGGGATAGTCCGGAACAACCGCACTTGTTCGGCATGTTTCAGTTTTGTCTGGAACCCCACCATGTTCCACAACGTGCCCAGCGCATTGTCCTGGCGCAGCTGGACCACGGCATAGGGCCAGCGACCCGTGCGCGGATTGTCGAGCCCAACGCCCTTCATCGGGCCGAAGCGCAGCGTTTCGATGCCGCGGTCCGCCATCACCTCGATCGGCATGCAGCCCTCGAAATAGGGCGTGTCGGTTTCCCACTGCTTGAATTCGATCTTTTCACCCTCGCGCAGCCCCTGGACAAAGGCGTGATACTGGTCCTTGTCCATCGGGCAGTTGATATAATCCTTGCCGTCGCCCATCGGGCCCACCTTGTCCCAGCGGCTGGCCATCCAGGCGATATCCATGTCGATGCTGTCGCGATAGACGATGGGGGCGATGGCGTCGAAAAAGGCAAGCGCGTCGCGCCCCGTCGCCGCACCGATGCTGGCTGCAAGTGCATCCGCAGTCAGTGGGCCAGTGGCAACAATCGTCAGACCTTGATCGGGAAGGATATCAATACGTTCACGCACGATGTTGATGTTGGGATGCGACGCAAGCGCGTGGGTGACCTCAGCTGAAAACAGGTCGCGGTCGACCGCCAGCGCCGATCCCGCCGGAACCTTCGTGGCATCGGCCGCGCGCATGATCAGCGATCCGAGCGCGCGCATCTCCCGGTGCAGCAGGCCGACGGCATTGCTGTCCCCATCGTCGGAACGAAAGCTGTTCGAGCATACCATTTCGGCAAGGCCATCGCCCTGGTGCGCAGGCGTCATATCGCCGCCACCGCGCATCTCGGACAGACGGACCTTCGCCCCCGCCTCAGCCAATTGCCACGCAGCTTCCGATCCGGCGAGGCCGCCGCCAATGATGTGAATGTCGTACATGGTCTGTTTACCGTCGGCGTTGACAGGGAAATCGCGGGACCGGATGATCCGGCACTGTTCGCTGCCTTTGCATGATTGCGGGCACGGCAAAAGGGGGAAAGCCATGGCATCACCGATGCGAATCGACGAATTGCGGGCGCCGTGGCTGTGGTGGGCCGCGCTGGCAATCGGGACGGCCTATATGATCCCAGTCCTGACCGGTGGCTTTGGCCAGGCGATCATCATGTGGAAAGGGGCGGGGGTCGGCCTGCTCGCCCTGTGGGCGGCGGTCAATGCGCAGGAACGTTATGGCCGGATGATTGCGGCGGCGCTAGGCTTTGGCGCGCTTGGCGATGTGCTCATCGAAACCTCTGGCCTTGTCGTCGGTGCGATGGCTTTTACGGTCGGGCATTTCATTGCTATCGGCCTGTACGCGCAAAATCCGCGGGCGGCCCCAACAGCTTCGCAGCGAGCCTTGACGATCGTCGTCACGCCGCTTGCTCTCGCGATTGCGTGGTCGCTGCTTTATGGGACGACGCTGCTGGTGCCTGCGCTTGGCTATACGCTCGTGGTCGCGGTGATGGCGGGTGCGGCGTGGAGCAGCCGGTTTCCGCGATACCGCACCGGGCTTGGCGCGATGTTGTTCCTGATCTCGGACCTGTTCATCTTCGCCCGCGTCGGCAGTGCGGTGGACGCTGGCTTGGCGACGATGCTTATCTGGCCGCTCTATTTTGCCGGTCAGGCGCTGATCACTTGGGGCGTGGTAACGACGCTGGCCGGCAACCGGCGTTAACCGGCGACCCCCGATTGACATGAACGGACAGCCAGTGTCTGCCGTGTGACGTCACGCCGCCATGTTGCGCGTAACGGTTCCCACTACCGCACTCATCGGCAGCGGTGCATAAAGGTGCGGGAACAAGGCGCCGCCGCGCGACACTTCCCATTTCAGGGCATCGCCAAAGCCGCCAAGGTCTATCTCGGCAACGACCAGCCCTTGTTGCCCCGCAAAATGCTTTGCCAGCGTTTCCTCAAGCTGATCGGCGGCGGACAAGTGGATATAGCCATCGGCGTGGTCAACGGGTGCGCCTGTGAAGGAACCCGCAGCTACAAACGCCGTCCATTGCTCCGCCGTCAGCACTTTATAGGCGCGATCCGTCATTCGCCCGTGGCCTGATCCTCTGCGGTGGAAGCGCCTTCGACGCCCTCGTCCTCGCTGTCTTCGATCAGCGCGGCCGAGACGACATGTTCGTCCTTTGCTACGTCGAACAGCCGCACCCCGGCGCTGCCCCTCCCAATCACGCGCAGCGACGACAGGCCCATGCGGATCAGCTTGGCCTGATCGGTGACCAGCATCAGTTGATCGTCCTTGCGCGCAGGGAAGCTCGCGACGACCAAGCCGTTGCGGGCGATATTGTCGATGTTGGTAATGCCCTGGCCCCCGCGCCCCGTGCGCCGATATTCATACGCCGACGACAGCTTGCCGTAACCGCCAGCGCATACCGTCAGGATGAACTGCTCGCGTTCCGCCATCTCCGCCATGCGTTCTGCTGGCAGGCTCGGCATATTGTCGTTGTCTTTCCACGGTGCCGCTCGCAGATAGGCCTCGCGCTCTTCCTGCGTCGCGCCGCTGCGGTGCAGGATCGACAGCGATATGACCTCGTCTCCATCCTTCAGCGCCATGCCGCGCACGCCAGTGGAAGACCGGCTTTGAAATTCGCGAATATCGCTGCCCATGAAACGGATGGCCTTGCCTTGTCGACTCACGAGCAGCACATCGTCACCCTCGGTTAGCAGGGCGACACCGATCAGGCAGTCGTCGGCATCCTCGCCTTCAAACTTCATCGCAATCTTGCCGTTGGACGGGACGTTGGTAAACGCGTCCATGCTGTTGCGACGCACGCTGCCCTTCTGGGTTGCGAACATCACATGAAGTTTTTCCCACTCATTTTCATCTTCGGGCAAAGGCAGCACGGTCGAAATCGTCTCGTCCTTTGCCAACGGCAATAAATTGACCATCGGTCGCCCGCGTGTTGCCGGTCCGCCCTCGGGCAGGCGCCACACTTTCATGCGATACACCTTGCCGATGCTGGAAAAGAACAGGACGGGGGTGTGCGTGGATGTCACGAACAATTCGGTGACAACATCCTCATCCTTCGTCGCCATCCCCGCACGGCCCTTGCCGCCGCGCCGCTGGGCACGGAAGGTCGCCAGCGGAGTACGCTTGATATAACCGTCCATCGTCACGGTGACGACCATCTCTTCGCGTTCGATCAGATCCTCGTCCTCGATCCCGTCGGCGGCGGGGGCGATCAGCGTGCGGCGCGGCGTCGCAAATTCCGCGCGCACCGCCACCAATTCCTCGCGCATGACGGCATACAGCTTGGCGCGGTCGGCAAGGATGCTCAGCAGCCCCTCAATCTCGCCCGCCAATTCTTTCAATTCATTACCAATTTCGTCGCGACCAAGTGCGGTCAGGCGGTGCAGGCGCAACTCCAGGATGGCGCGTACCTGTGTTTCCGACAGGCGATAGCTTTCGCCCAAATCAAATTCGCCCTCGATCGCTTCGACCAGCCGGATATAGGGCGCAATCTCGCCCACCGGCCATTCGCGCGTCAGCAGAGCCTCACGCGCTGCCGCCGGGCTGGAGGATCCTCGGATGATGCGGACCACTTCGTCCATATTGCTGACCGCAACGACCAGCCCCAGCAAGATGTGCGCACGGTCGCGCGCCTTTGCTAACTCGTATTTACAACGCCTTGTAATGACTTCTTCACGAAATGTCACAAAGGCCGAGAGAATGTCACGCAGTCCCATCATCTCGGGGCGGCCGCCGCGAATGGCCAGCATGTTGGCGGGGAAGCTTTGCTGTGCGGGGGTGTTGCGCCACAATTGGTTCAGCACCACCTCGGGCGTCGCATCGCGCTTCAAGTCGATGACGATCCGTACACCTTCGCGGTTCGATTCATCGCGAATATCGGAAATGCCCTCAACCCGCTTGTCGCGCGCGGCCTCCGCAATCTTTTCGACCAGCGCGTTCTTGCCCTGTTGAAAGGGGATGGACGTCAGGACGATCGCACGACGGTCCCCGCGCCCTTCTTCGACCGCGTGCGTTGCCCGCATCATGATCGATCCGCGCCCCGTGGCATAGGCATTGCGCGCCCCGCCCTGGCCCAGAATCATCGCGCCCGTTGGGAAATCCGGTGCAGGAACGATGGCCATCAACTCTTCCAGCGTGATCGCCGGATTGTCGATCAGCGCCAGTGTCGCGTCGATGACCTCGCCCAGATTGTGAGGCGGAATGTTGGTGGCCATCCCGACCGCGATCCCGCCCGCACCGTTGACGAGCAGGTTGGGGAAACGCGCCGGCAGGACCGACGGCTCCTCGCGGCTGGCGTCGTAGTTGGGCTGGTAATTGACCGTATCCTTGTCGAGATCGCCCAGCAGGACCATGGCCGATTTCGCCAGTCGCGCCTCGGTATAGCGCATCGATGCTGGCGGATCGGGGTCCATCGATCCGAAGTTGCCCTGACCGTCGATCAACGGCACGCGCATCGACCAGTCCTGCGTCATCCGCGCCAGCGCGTCGTAAATCGCACTGTCGCCATGGGGGTGATAGTTACCCATGACGTCACCGACGATTTTCGCCGATTTCTTGTAAGCACGACCGGGCACGAAGCCCCCCTCCTGCGCGGCGAACAAAATCCGGCGATGCACCGGTTTCAAACCGTCGCGCACGTCGGGCAGGGCACGGGCGACAATCACGCTCATCGCATAGTCGAGGTAGCTCGACTTCATCTCGTCGACGATGTTAATCGGGGCAACGCCCTCTGGCGAGGACGGCGGAACAGGGGTTTCTTCGGTCAAGGCAGAGCTTTCACGGTTCGTTATATTTCAGTCGCATGACCTTAGCGCAGTCGCGCTGTCATGACCAGTGACGCGGCATCAAAGGTCGTCATAAAAACCGGGCTTAAGTCATTGAAAACGTCATTTTCGCAATGTCGACAGCCAGAATTATTTGTGGTTAGCGCAGCCGCCATCGTGGGATGGCGGTGCTGGCGTCGGCCACCCATCCACCGGCTCTTGCCAAACGAGCCGCAGATGCGCAGACAGGCGCCATGACCCGCTGCACATTCCGGACCTGGCCATGGCTCTTGCGGCGCTGATTGCGGCTACGGAAATGCTGGACGACGGCACGGCGCTACGGGCACTGGCGCCGGTCGCGGGTGAGACGATCATCGAGCGTCAGGCCGTTCGCGCCCGCGATGCCGGTGCGGACATGCTGTTTGTCGTGGTGGCCGCGGTGCCGCCCGAGCTATCCCAGGCGCTTGATCGCATTCGCCGCCGCGATGTGAAGGTTCAGATTGTCCGCGAAGCCGCCGATCTCCAGATCGCGCTTCAGCCGACCGATCGCGTGCTGCTCGTCGCTGACGGCTTGATCGCCCCGCCGGGTCAGTACCGTGCGATCGCAAATGGCGGCGCGCCCTCGATTCTGGTCACGGATGATACGCCGCTAACCCAAATGCTGGAGCGCGTCGATGCGGCGCATCGCTGGGGCGGACTGGCGCTGATTCCCGCGTCGTCGGTGACCGAGCTGGCCGCGCTGCCGGGGGAATGGGACATGGTACTGACCCTCCTGCGCTTCGCCATTCAGGCTGGCGGTGTGCGGCTGGCCTGCGAACCGGCGCTGTTCGGTCAGGGTGAGATGTCGGTCGTCGCTGATATCGCCACCGCCGCGCAAATGGAACGCGTTGGCATCCAGCAGGTCGAATTTGGCGGTATGGGCATGGGCCGGTCTCTGTTGACCATGCCGATGGTGCGGCTCGCCGGTCCCCGGCTGGTGCGCTCTCCGCGTGCGATCGCGGCCATACCGTGGCTGACCGCGCTGTTCTGGTTGGCGGCAATGGGCGCGATGATCATGGGCCAGCCGTTTGCCGCGGCGCTGGCCGCGATCCTTGGCGCGGCCGGTCTGTCGGCGCTGCGTTTTCTGGCCGCATTCCGTATCGAGGACCGCCGGATGGAGCGGCTTCGCACGCTCTTTCGCACCATTTCCGTGCTGCTGCTGGCCGCCATCCCCTGGGCTGCCGCAGCAGGCGCGCCAGGGCTCCGCTGGCCAACCATGGTCGACCTTGCCCCCGGTCTGTGCCTGGCCGCGGTTATCCTGCTGGCCCGCTGGCTTTACAGCGAGCTTGCTGCCGGGCGCAGCTATCATTGGCTTCTTCCCGATGGCGATCAAGCTTGGCTGGTTGTTGCCGTGGCGGCGCCGTTCGGGCTGCTTGCGGTGGCCATGGCACTGCTTCCGCTGGTTGCGCTGGTCCAGCTGCTGGCCTGGATGCGTTTGACCAAACGCCGGTTGAACAGGGTTTAGGGACCGTTAATAACGGCCTGATACAGCCAATCGAGCATGCAAAAGTCTGTCCAGCTTCCGCGATTACGCGCCACGGCCGACCAGTGGGCGGGCCATCACGCCGCGCTTGCCGCCCGGCTCGGCCGCCCGGATGCTGTGCGTCTGACCGAGGAGCAGGAAGCGCTCGCGCTCGGTATCGTCGGCCGTCTGGTGACGCGCATGGCCGGGACCTTGCCGCTGGCTACGCCGCCTGGCGCAATCTGGGCGGTGTGGGAGGGCGCGGGCGTACCTTCGGCCGCGCTGCTCGCCCCGTTGGTGCTGGCGCGGGTGGAGGAGTATCGCTGGCGGCGGATGGTCCGGCCGCCCGTTGCCGAACCGCTACTGGCCCTGTTCCCCGGCGCGGATAATGATGGCGACAGCGTGCCCGTGCCGACGTCGATACCAGCGATGCCCGTGCCCGATTCGGCCGAGCATGCAGCGATGGATGTTGCCTATCTGGCGCTGCGCATCGCCGATGCCCAGCGCAGCGATGCTTTTGGGATGCCCGAACTTTTGCCATCGGAGTTGCCGGAGCCTGTCCGCCGCGCGCTGCTGCTCGACATTGCGGCACAGGATCTGGCACTCGCCAACGATCCGTCCGCTCGCGCAAGCGCGGTCGCCGCAGCGGTCGAAGCCGCACTGAAAAACGCCGTCACATCCGACATCGATATCGCGGCACGCGATTATGCGGTCAGCGTCGATGCAACGGGGAATGCAGCGGAACTGCTGGACAATGCCGTGACCCGGCATGACTGGCTGGGCGTTACGGCGTACCTCGCCGCGAAATATGAGATGCCCTTCAGCGTGACCGCCGCCTCGCTCGTCGGACAGGACGAGGCCGCGACGTCGGCCCTTTGTGCCGCAGTCGGGATGCCGCGCCGCGCTATCGGTATTTTGCTCGATGCACTGGCCGAGGTTCCGGCACGGCCATGTTTGGGCGTGGTTGCTGCGGGCGAGCCAGCGACACCGGGCGACACGTCGATGGCCGAAGAAATGGCGCTGCGGGCCGCTGCTCTGCGGCACCGCAGCGACGGAGCCAGCGCATGAGCGGCGGCGCAATTCTGGGGCGGATCGATCCTGATGGTGCACTGGTTGCGGCGGACCCCGCGCTGCTGCGGCTTCAGGAACATGCGGGCGGAAGGCTTGGCGGCCCCCTGATGCTGCCGCAACTGGCGCGTCTGGCCGCCCTGTCGATGCGGCTGGAGCGCGACATCACCCGCTCGATGCTTGCCGCCGACGACATGAGCGACATCAGCGCGATCGTGTCGATCACGCCCGATGAGCAGGGGGCTAGCCTCACCATCCGCGACTGGCGATCAGAACCAGCCCCAGTGCAGTCGCCTTTGGGTGATCCTGCAACTGGCACGTCCGTCGAGGCAACCGAGCCCGGCGCATGGCGCTGGGAATGCGACCAGCAATTGCGGCTGGTGTTGCTGCAACCCACTGATGGCCCGCCCCCGGTGGCGGGATGGCATGGGCGGTCCGTTTCGGAAATATTCGAACTGGAACCCGACAGCGACGGCCGTTTTGCGCTGCTTAGCGCGCTGGCCGATAGCCGGAGTTTCGACGGGCAGCGTGTCCGTGTCATCCTGGATCAAGGCGCTGAGCCCGTAATGATGCGAATGGATGGAACCGCGCTGATCGACGCAAGTGGCGGATTTTCTGGCTTTCGTGGTTGGCTGGCTCCGGCGGAAGCCGTTCAGACTGGCGAGCCCGCGCCGGCGCTCGCGGTTTCCCGAACGGCGGACCCGGTTTTTGGTTCGCTGCCACTGTCGGACCCCCGGTTCGGGCGCCGAATCGACGGTGCCCTGCGCGGTCCGCTCAGCCGCATCATCGCATCGGCCGAGACAATTTCCGGACAATTCGAAGGCCCAATTCGCGCCGACTATGCGCGTTATGCCGCCGATATTGCGCATGCCGGGCGCCATTTGCTTGGGTTGATCGACGATCTGGCGGATCTTCAGAACATCGAACGCCCAGGCTTTCACGCAGCGCGCGAACCGGTCGACCTTGCCGATGTGGCGCGCCGGGCCGTTGGCTTGCTGGCCATGAAGGCGGAAGAAAAGCAAATCCGCATCGATGTGCCTGACGTGGATGAACCGCTGCCTGCGGTCGGCGAGTTCCGCCGCGTGCTTCAGGTGCTGCTTAACCTCATCGGCAATGCGATCCGTTATTCACCCGAAGGTTCGATGATCTGGATTCGCGGCGAAAGCGACGGTGCAACCGCGGCGATCACCGTTGCCGACCAGGGACAAGGCCTGACGCTGGAGCAGCAGGCGGTCGTCTTTGAAAAATTCGAACGGCTTGGCCGAACCGACACGGGCGGCTCTGGTCTGGGCCTCTACATCGCCCGGCGTCTCGCCCGCGCGATGGACGGAGACATCAGCGTCGACAGCGCGCCAGGGCAGGGGGCACGGTTCACGCTCAGCATGCCTGTACAAAGATAGGGGTTGCGCGGGGCTATAAGCCCTGCGCACGACGGCGTGTGGCTGGCCGCAGTCTAGGTCAAACCTATCCCCGGCGACACCTTAACGCTGGTTGACCGGGACGTAATCGCGCTGCGTCGGTCCGGTATAAAGCTGACGCGGGCGACCGATTTTCTGCTCGGGATCCGAAATCATCTCGTTCCACTGCGCCACCCATCCGACCGTGCGCGCCAGCGCGAACAGCGCGGTGAACATGGTGGTCGGGAAGCCGATGGCCGACAAAATAACGCCAGAATAGAAATCGACGTTGGGGAACAGCTTCTTTTCAACGAAATAGCTGTCGTTCAGCGCCATTTCTTCGAGCTGCAACGCGACCTCGAACACGGGGTCGTTGACCTTCAGCGCGTCGAACACCTCGCGCACCGTCTTTTGCATCACGGTCGCGCGCGGATCATAGTTTTTGTAAACGCGGTGGCCAAAGCCCATCAGGCGAAACGGGTCATTCTTGTCCTTTGCCCGCGCAATATATTCCGGAATCCGCTCTGGACGGCCGATTTCGCGCAGCATGTTGAGCGCCGCCTCGTTCGCGCCGCCGTGCGCCGGGCCCCACAGACAGGCAATGCCCGCCGCAATGCAGGCGAAAGGATTGGCCCCCGAAGAGCCCGCCAACCGCACCGTCGAGGTCGAGGCATTTTGTTCATGGTCGGCGTGCAGAATGAAAATCCGGTCCATCGCGCGCTCGACGGCGGGATGGACGACATATTCCTCAGCCGGGACGCCAAAGGTCATGCGCAGGAAATTGGCCGTGTAGCTCAGGTCATTGCGGGGGTAGATGAAGGGCTGACCGATCGAATATTTATAAGCCATCGCGGCGATCGTCGGCATCTTGGCAATCAGACGGTGGCTGGCGACCATGCGCTGGTACGGGTCGCTGATCTCGGTCGAGTCATGATAAAAGGCCGACAGGGCGCCAACGACGCCGCACATGATCGCCATCGGATGGGCATCGCGGCGGAACCCGCGATAGAAGGTCGCGAGCTGTTCGTGCAGCATCGTGTGCCGCGTGATCGTATGGTTGAAGCTGTCCAGCTCGTCCCGCGACGGCAATTCGCCGTTCAGCAGCAGATAGCATACTTCCATGAAGCTCGACTGTTCGGCCAGCTGGCCGATCGGGTAGCCACGGTGCAGGAGCACGCCCTCATCGCCGTCGATATAGGTCAGCGCCGACTGGCAGCTGGCCGTCGATGTAAAGCCGGGGTCATAGGTGAACGCCCCCGTCTGCGCATAGAATTTGCGGATATCGACGACATCGGGGCCGACCGAACCCTTGTGCACGGGCATTTCGATCGGCTGATCACCAAGGGTGAAGCTGGCGCTGGTCTGGCTCATAAAATTCCCCTGTCGCGCGGTGGCGATTCTTCAACTGCTGCGCCCCTGCCGGACTTTATTGCACTGCGTCAAGCCGCGCCAGACTTTCGTCACGCCCCAGCAGCATCAGGACGTCGAAAATCCCAGGCGATACCGCCTGACCGGTGAGTGCGGCGCGAAGCGGCTGGGCCAGTTTGCCAAGGCCCAATCCGGCCTCTTCGGCCTGTGCCCGCACGGCGGCTTCGACTGCCTCTGCTGTCCAGTCGGGAAGTGTGGCCAGCCGTGACCGCGCTGCTGCAAGCAGCCCGGCGGGCGCGTCGTCGATCAACTGTCGCGCCTTGTCATCCATGGACAGCGGCCGCGCTGCGAACAGGAACGCCGCCCCATCGGCAACATCCAGCATGGATTTCGCCCGCACCTTGATGACCGACATGGCCTGCGTCAGCAATTGTTGCTCCGCGCTGTCCAGCACACGCCCAACTCGCTGTGCCAGCATCGGTGCAGCCAATGCGGCCAGCCGTGCGTCGTCCGCCTCGCGCAGATAATGGCCGTTCAGATTATCAAGCTTCTTGAAATCGAACCGCGACGGGCTGCGCCCCACATTCGCGAGATCGAACCATTCCACTGCCTGTTCCCGGCTGATGATCTCTGCATCGCCGTGCCCCCAGCCGAGCCGCAACAGATAATTGTTCACTGCTTCGGGCAAATAGCCAAGCTCGTCACGATAGGCATCGACGCCCAGCGCACCGTGCCGCTTCGACAGTTTCGCGCCGTCCGCGCCGTGGATCAGCGGGACATGGGCATAAACCGGCTCGGGCCAGCCCATCGCGCGGATCAACGCCAGCTGACGAAAGGCATTGTTGAGGTGATCATCGCCGCGAATGATGTGCGTGACGTCCATGTCATGGTCGTCAACCACGACGCTGAGCATATAGGTCGGTGTGCCGTCGGACCGTAGCAGGATAAAGTCGTCCAGTTCCGCATTCTGGACCGTGACGTCACCTTGCACCTGATCGGCAATGGTAACGGCACCGTCCTGCGGTGCTTTCAAGCGGATGACAGGGGCGCCGTCGCCCCGGTCGGTGCGGTCGCGCCACGGGCTGCGCACGCGAAAGGGCAGGCGCTTTTCCTGCGCTTCCGCCCGCATCGCGGCAAGCTCGTCAGTGGTGAGCCAGCATTCATACGCATGTCCGGCGGCTAGCAACTGATGCGCGACTTCAGCATGCCGACCGGCGCGCGCGAACTGATAGACAACATCCCCGTCCCAATCGAGGTCGAGCCAGCGCATACCGTCGAGGATGGCGTCGATCGCCGGTTCGGTCGAGCGTGCGCGGTCAGTATCTTCGATCCGCAGCAGAAACTTGCCGCCATGGTGACGCGCAAACAGCCAGTTGAACAGCGCGGTGCGCGCGCCGCCAATGTGCAGAAAGCCTGTTGGCGAAGGGGCGAAACGGGTCACGACGGCGGAGGCGGCCGCATGGTTATCGGTTGTCACAGAGCAAATCTTTGCGCAATTGAGGGGTCAGCGTCCGTCCGGGCGCGGGGGGTGCCCTAGCATGGCGACACGGCGGCTTCAAACGCCCATTGCGGCCCGCATGGGGCATGCGCTGACCCGGCTCGAAGCCGCGCTGGAGGGTGAGCGCGACCGCATTGGACTGTGGCTGCCCGTAGGGGTCGGCGCAGGCATTTCGGCGTGGTTCCTGTTGCCGCATCCGCAGGCATGGCTCGGAATGGCCGCGCTACTGGCGGCGATCGCGCTGGTGGCCGCCATGGCGCCTGGGGTGCGGCGCAGCGTGGCCATGGTGCGCAATAGCGCGGTGGCAGCTGCGGCGGGCCTGTTGCTGGTGTGGGGGCATGCGGCATCGATTGCCGGACCCGTCATCGCGCGTCCGGTCACCACCAGCTTTACCGCGACGATCCTGAAAGTCGAACCGATGCCCGCGCGCGATTCGATCCGCATGATCGTCGCGCCGGTGGGGCGGGGCGACCTGCCCGGCAAACTGCGCCTGACGCTTGCGGGGAAAGATGCGCCCATCGCGCCGCTGGCCAGCGGGCAGGGGATCGGCGTTCGCGCCCGGTTGATGCCGCCGCCGGGTCCAGCGCTTCCTGGCGGTTATGATTTTGCGCAGCGCGCCTGGTTTGATGGGCTGGGCGCGGTCGGCACCGTTATCGGCAGGCCGACGCTCGCGGCCGCCGAAACCGAGGCTGAATGGGGCCTGCGCGCCCGGCTGAGCGCCCATATTCAGTCGCGGCTGGAGCCGGGCGCAGCGGGCATTGCCGCGGCCTTTGCCACCGGCGATCGCGGCGCGATCAGCGATGCAGACGCCGAAGCCATGCAGCGCAGCGGTCTTGCCCATCTTCTCTCGATCAGCGGCCTGCACGTCACGGCGATGGTGGGTGCGGTGATTTTTTTGCTGATGCGGCTGCTCGCACTGCACCAGCCATTGGCCCGCCGCGGCGTGGTTCCGGTGCTGGCGGCAGCGGGCGGCGCAGTTGCTGGAATTGGCTACACCTTGCTCACCGGGTCAGAGGTGCCGACGGTACGCTCGTGCATCGCCGCATTGCTGGTCCTTGCCGCGCTGGCGCTGGGGCGCGAGGCGGTGACGCTCCGGTTGGTTGCGGCCGGCGCACTGCTGGTCATGCTGTTATGGCCAGAGGCGGTGGCAGGGCCAAGTTTTCAACTGAGTTTTGCGGCGGTTACCACCATCGTCGCGCTGCACGAACACCCGCGTATTCAGGCATTGCTGGCGCGGCGCGACGACGGGATGCTGCGGGGCGGCGCCCGGCTCGTTGGCGGGCTGATCCTGACGGGTCTGGCGATCGAACTGGTGCTGACGCCAATCGCTCTGTTCCATTTTCACAAGGCCGGACTTTACGGCGCGCTCGCCAATGTCATTGCCATTCCGCTGACCACCATCGTGGTCATGCCGTTCGAGGCGCTGGCATTGCTGTTCGACGTGGTCGGGGCGGGCGCGCCCTTCTGGTGGGTGGTCGAACAGGCGCTGCAAGGATTGCTCGCGTTGGCGCATGGCGTTGCCGCGGCACCCGGCGCTGTCGTGACACTGCCGCGCCCGCCCGCGATCGCTTTTGCACTGGCCGTTGGCGGCATGTTGTGGCTGCTGTTGTGGCAGCAACGCTGGCGCTGGTGGGGAGCAGGACCGGCGGCGCTTGGCTGCGCCCTGATGGCGTCGGCACCCCAACCCGATCTGCTCGTGACCAGTGACGGACGCCATGTTGCAGTGCGACTGGACGATGGAAACTATGCCACGCTGCGCGCCCGTGCGGGCGATTATGTGCGCGATCAGCTCGGCGAAGCAGCAGGCAGTGACACGCAGATGGCGGCGCTGGCAGATGTACCGGGAAGCGAATGTAATGCAGATTTCTGTCGCTGGACCATGACGCGAGGCGACCGGCGGTGGATCATCCTTGCCACACGAGGCCGAACTCTGGTCGACGGCGCAGAACTTGGTGCAGCCTGCGCGGCTGCCGACATCGTGATCGCAGATCGCTGGTTGCCGTCCGCCTGCCGTGCACGCTGGCTAACGCTCGACCGCGATGCCTTCGATCGCCACGGAGGCGTGGCCATTCGCTTCAACCCGCCACACATCGACACCGCCATTGACCCTGCCGATGCGCACCCCTGGCGCATACCGCAGCAGGTCAGTGGTAACGACGAAGCAGGCCCGCCAGCCGCCCCTGCACCATGACCCGGTTTGCAGGATAACGCTGCGGCTCATAAGCCCCATTAGCTGGATCGAGCCGCACCATCGCACCTTCGCGCCGGAAATATTTGAGCGTCGCGTCCTGACCATCCACCAGCGCGACAACGATATCGCCTTCCCGTGCGGTGTTCGCCTTTTGAATCAGCGCATAATCACCGTCGAGAATTCCGGCCTCCACCATCGAATCGCCCGACACTTCCAGTGCGTAATGATCGCCAGGCCCCAGCAGTGCGGCGGGCACGGCCAGCTGGCTGCTATCCTCAAACGCTTCGATCGGAACCCCCGCGGCGATCCGGCCATGCAGCGGCAACTCCACAATGTCGTTGGCCGCAATCGGCACGCGCGCCGGTGCCTTGCGCAGCGGTACGACATTGTCACGGGTATCACGCCCCGCCGCATCCGGTTTCAACGCATCGGGCAGGCGCGTTACCTCAAGCGCGCGTGCACGATTGGGCAAGCGGCGCAGAAATCCACGTTCTTCCAGCGCACTGATAAGGCGGTGAATGCCCGATTTGGATTTCAGGCCCAACGCTTCCTTCATTTCCTCGAACGAGGGTGAAATCCCGCCAGCGTCAAGGCGCTGCTGAATGAAGACGAGCAGTTCATGCTGTTTAACGGTGAGCATCACACGCATCCTTTGCGGTCCGGTCAATGGACATAGGCGGAACAGCTAAAGAACAAATGGGGTATTGTCAAGGGACAGTGGCTGGCGCCAGCCTAGACAGCGATATAGGGGACCAGCACCCCTGAGGGCAACGCCGTGGCTCCGATCTCTCGCAGTATGAGGGCGTTGGCGGCGGCCAGGCTCACGACACTGCCGCTATCTTGGCTCGCACACGGGGTCAACGTGCGGCTATCATGGACCGCGCGCAGATAATCCCGTCTCGCACCGCCCTGTGCCAACGGCACCGCAAGCGGCGAAAAGTTGATGTCGGGCAACGGTCTTGCCGCTCCCGCAAGATGTCGCAGCAACGGCCTTAGGAACAGCTGAGCGGTGACGAAAGCCGACGCCGGATTACCGGGCAATCCCAGCACGACAGCGCCCCCCAATCGTGCCGCCATTACCGGTTTGCCTGGCCGCATCGCCACTTTCCAGAAGCGGGGAGGGGCGCCCAATTCCGTTAGCGCAC
>ERZ1066121.614-NODE-614-length-31606-cov-24.862603_pt1 | contig 31606 bp, 21 predicted proteins | sample MGYA00382768_ERZ1066121 | MGnify/ENA primary metagenome ERZ1066121 (study PRJEB33369, sample SAMEA5778351) | biofilm metagenome | biome: Industrial cooling water; feature: Water cooling tower basin; material: Biofilm | place: United Arab Emirates | collected...
TCTCCTTGCTGATCTTCGCGTAGCCGTAGCCCGGCAGGTCGACCAGCATGAAGCGGTCGTTGATGCGGAAGAAGTTGATCTCCCGCGTCCGCCCCGGTGTCTTCGAGACGCGCGCGAACGCCTTGCGGCGCACGAGCGCGTTGAGCAGCGAACTCTTGCCGACGTTGCTGCGCCCCGCGAACGCGATCTCGGGGAGGTCGGGGTCGGGGCGCCAACCGCCCGGGCTCGCCATCGGACCGGCGAAGGCGAGCGAGCGGATCACGAGCGGATCGGGGCGGGGCGCGGTCGGGGCGTCGTCGGCCATGCGGGAGCTCAGGGGTCGGCGCGGTGGCCGCGGCTGCGCCGGACGGCCGGTCGCTCGGCCGGCGCCGCCGGCGGGGCGAGCGGCGCGGTGGGGGGGCGGCCACGCGACGGGGGGACCACCACCGCCGGACTCCCCTTCTTCGGGGCGCGCAGGCCGAGCGCGAGCACGTCGTCCATCGTCGCCACCGGATGGAAGGTGATCGCCGCCTTCACGTCGGCCGGCAGCTCGTCGATCTCGCGCTCGTTGCCACGCGGTACGAGCACATGCGTGATCCCGGCCCGGTGCGCGCCCACGGCCTTCTCCTTGAGCCCGCCGATCGGGAGCACGCGGCCACGGAGCGTGATCTCGCCGGTCATCGCCACGTCGCCGCGCACCGGGCGGCCGACGAGCGCGCTCACCAGCGCGGTGGCGATCGCGATCCCCGCGCTCGGCCCGTCCTTGGGCGTCGCGCCGGCGGGCAGGTGGATGTGCACGTCCTTCGTGCGGTGGAAATCGGCGGGAATGCCGAGCGCCGCAGCGCGCGCGCGCGCGTAGCTCATCGCGGCCGTCGCCGACTCCTTCATCACGTCGCCGAGCGTCCCGGTGAGCTGCAGCCGTCCCCGCCCCTCGACGACACCGACCTCGATCTGCAGCGTCTCGCCACCGACGCTCGTGTAGGCGAGCCCCGTCGCGACGCCGACCGTGTCGTCGAGCGTGGTCTCGTCGTCGTCGAACGGGCGCGGGCCGAGGAGCGCGCGCAGGTCGTCGCGCCGCACCGCGAGCGGCGTCTCGTGCGCGCCCGCAGCGCGCCGGCGCGCCAGCTTGCGCGCGACGCGGGCGAGCCGCCGCTCGAGATCGCGCACCCCCGCCTCGCGCGTCCACCCGCGCGCGATCGCGGCGAGCACGCCCGGCTCCCAGGTGACGTCGGCCACCGCGAGCCCGGCCGCCTCGAGCGTCCGCGGCACGAGGTAGCGCTCGGCGATCGCCAGCTTCTCGTGATCGAGGTAGCCCGGGATGCGGATGATCTCCATGCGGTCGCGCAGCGGTTCCGGGATCCCCGCCAGCGAGTTCGCCGTCGTCACGAACAGCACCTGCGACAGGTCGTAGTCGACCTCGAGGTAGTGGTCGCTGAACGTCGCGTGCTGCTCGGGATCGAGCACCTCGAGCAGCGCCGCACTCGGATCACCGCGCCAGTCGTGCCCGAGCTTGTCGACCTCGTCGAGGAGGATCACCGGATTGACGGTCCCTGCCTTGCGCATCGCCTGCAGGATCCGCCCGGGCATCGCCCCGATGTAGGTGCGGCGATGCCCGCGGATCTCGGCCTCGTCGCGCACGCCGCCGAGCGACATGCGTACGAAGCGGCGGCCGAGCGCGTGCGCGATCGACCGTGCGAGCGACGTCTTGCCGACGCCCGGCGGGCCGACGAGGCAGAGCACCGGGCCCGTGATGCGACCGACCTGCGCGAGCACGGCGATGTGGTCGAGGATCCGGTCCTTGACCTCCTCGAGCCCGAAGTGGTCGGCGTCGAGCACCGCGCGCGCGTGCGCGACGTCGAGCGTGTCCTCGGTGCGCTGCCGCCAGGGGAGCGCGAGCACCCAGTCGAGGAAGCCGCGCGCGACCGTCGCCTCGGGGCTCATCGGCTGCATGCGGCGCAGCCGGCGCACCTCGCGGCGCGCGCGCTGCAGCACCGCCTCGGGGAGCCCCGCCTCGCCGAGCTGCCGCTCGAGCTCCGCGGTCTCGTCGCCGTCCTCGTTGCCGAGCTCGCGGTGGATCGCGCGCAGCTGCTCCTGCAGGAAGAACTCCCGCTGGTTGCGGAAGAGCGAGCCGCGGACGTCGTCCTCGATCTTCCGCTCGAGGCGGAGGAGCTCGACCTCGCCGGCGAGCGTGCGCGCGAGCGCCTCGAGCAGGGCCTCGATCGACGGCGCCTCGAGGAAGCCCTGCCGCACGTCGACGCCGACGCCGAGGTGGGCGGCGATCGCGCACCCCTGCCGCACCGGGTCGTCGGCCCCCTGCACGAGCTGCAGCACCTCGGGCGGGAGGCGGCGGTGGAGCCCGACGTACTCCTCGAAGCCGTCGAGCGTGCGGCGGCGCGCGAGCGCGGCGGCGGGGGTGTCGGGGAGCGTCCCCCACGCGAGCGGCGCGACGCTCGCGGCGAGCCCCATCGGGGTGCCGAGGAAGCGCGTGATCCGCACGCGCTCGACCCCCTCGAGGAGGACGCGGGCGTTCCCCTGCGGCGTGCGCGCCGACTGCAGGATGCGCGCGACGACGCCGGTGCGGTGGAGGTCGGGGCCGCGCGGCTCCTCGACGTCGCCCTCCTTCTGCGTGACGAGGAGGATGCGATGGTCGCCGGCGGTCGCGTCGTCGACGGCGGCGAGCGAGCCGGGGCGGCCGACGACGAGCGGCATCACGACGTGGGGGAAGACCACCACGTCGCGGAGCGGGAGGACGGGGAGCCGGGTCGTCGCGCCGTCCTCGCCGCGGCGGGGGCGCGTCGAGGGGCTCAGGCTTCCTTCTTCCGCCGCGCCGGCGAGATCTCGAGGAGCGGGGGGGCGCCGCTCGTGACGCAGGGCTCGATGACGCGCACCTCGGTGACGTCCTCGCGGCTCGGCAGCTCGAACATGACGTCGGTGAGGATCCCCTCGAGGATCGCGCGCAGCCCGCGCGCCCCGGTGCCGCGCTTGAGCGCCTTGCGCGCCACGGCCCGCAGCGCCGACTCCTCGAAGTCGAGCTTGACCTCCTCGAGCGCGAAGAGCTTCTGGTACTGCTTGACGAGCGCGTTCTTCGGCTCGCGCAGGATCTTCACCAGCGCGTCCTCGTCGAGCGCCTCGAGCGGGACGGCGACCGGGAGGCGGCCGACGAGCTCGGGGATGATGCCGAAGCGGAGCAGGTCGTCGGGCTCGACGTCGGCGAAGGGGCGCTTCGGGTGGCGCGCCGCGGCCGCCGCGTCGCCCGACTCGAAGCCGATGCGCTGCTTGCCGACGCGGGTCTCGATGATCTTCTCCAGCCCGTCGAACGCCCCGCCGCAGATGAACAGGATGTCCTTCGTGTTGATCTGGATGTACTCCTGCTGCGGGTGCTTGCGCCCGCCCTGCGGCGGCACGCTCGCGACCGTCCCCTCGAGGATCTTGAGGAGCGCCTGCTGCACCCCCTCGCCGCTCACGTCGCGCGTGATCGAGGGGTTCTCGGACTTCCGCGCGATCTTGTCGATCTCGTCGATGTAGACGATGCCGCGCTCGCACTCCTGGACGTTGAAGTCGCCCGCCTGCAGGAGCCGCACGAGGATGTTCTCGACGTCCTCGCCGACGTAGCCGGCCTCGGTGAGCGTCGTCGCGTCGGCGATGGTGAAGGGGACGTCGAGGATCCGCGCCAGCGTCTGGGCGAGGAGCGTCTTGCCGGTCCCCGTCGGGCCGATGAGGAGGATGTTCGACTTCTCGATCTCGACGTCGCCCTCGCGCGCGCCGGCGGCGTTGATGCGCTTGTAGTGGTTGTAGACCGCCACCGACAGCGCCTTCTTGGCCTCGTCCTGCCCGATGACGTACTGGTCGAGGATGTCCTTGATCTCCGCCGGCGTGGGGACCTGCGTGATCGCCTCGGCGACCTCGCGTTCCTCGTCCTCGGCGAGAATCTCGTTGCAGAGCGCGATGCACTCGTTGCAGATGTACACGGACGGCCCGGAGATGAACTTCCGGACGGCGTCCTTGCTCTTTCCGCAGAACGAGCAGCGCAGGTGCTTGTCGTGCGACATCGCGGGACCGGCGGGGAGGGGGACACGGACGCACGCCGCCGCCGGCGGGCGGGGCGGGCACTCGGAGCAAGTTAGGCCACGCCCGGGGCGGCGCAACGGAAGCGCGCGGCGCGGGCGCGCGCCGCGGACGAACGGCGCGGGGGGACGGGGCGCGTCGTGCGCCCCGTCCCCCCGGGGAGTGTCGGCATCGCCGGGCGTTTGCGCCCGGCGCGCGTCACCTCAGCCGGCCGTCACCGCCGCGAGCCCCGAGGGGAGCTCGACGCGGCTCTCGACGATCGTGTCGATCAGCCCGTACGCCTTCGCCTCCTCCGCGCTCATGTAGCGATCGCGGTCGGTGTCGCGCTCGATCACCTCGACCGGCTGCCCCGAGTGCTTCGCCATGAGCTCGTTCATCTTGCTCTTGAGGTACAGGATCTCGCGCGCCTGGATCTCGATGTCGCTCGCCTGCCCGCCGCCGCCGTTCTGCGAGGGCTGGTGGATCATGATGCGGCTGTGCGGCAGCGCGGAGCGCTTCCCCTTGCGGCCGGCGCAGAGCAGGAACGCCCCCATCGAGGCGGCCATCCCCATGCAGATCGTGTTCACCGGCGCGGTGATGAACTGCATCGTGTCGTAGATCGCCAGCCCCGCCGAGACGCTGCCGCCGGGCGAGTTGATGTACAGCGAGATGTCGCGCTCGCCGTTGTCGGCCTGCAGGAAGAGGAGCTGCGCGATGACGATGTTCGCGACGTCGTCGTTGATCGGCGTCCCGAGGAAGATGATGCGGTCCATCAGGAGCCGCGAGAAGATGTCGTACGAGCGCTCGCCGCGGCTGGAGCGCTCGATGACGTACGGGGCGTAGATCGAGGCCATGGACTCGGGTCCCGCTGGGGTGGAACTCGGCCGCCGGCGAGGCCCGGCGGCGGGGACGCGGGGGGCGGCCGGCGACCGCCCCCCGCGCGTCACGTCCTTACGATGCCGCCGAGACCGTGCTCCGCGCCAGCAGCCACGCGAAGACCTTCTCGTCGGTGAGGGCGCGCTCGAGCTCCTTGAGCCGCCCCCCCTTCTCCAGCTGCACGTACAGCTGCCCCGCCTCGACGTTCCGCTCCGCCGCCAGCTCGGCGACCTTGTCGTCGACGTCGGCGGTGGTCGCGGCCAGCCCCTCGCGCTCGGCGAGCGTGTCGATGATCGCGTCGCGGCGCACCTGCCGCTCGGCCATCGGCGTGAACTCCTGCACGAACGCCTCGCGCTGCTCGTCCGGGATCCGGTACGCCTCGCGGTAGGCCTCGACGAGCTGCGTCACCCACGCCTTCGGCACGTCGAACGGGTTCGCCTCGATCAGCTGGTCGAGGAGCTGCCCGCGCACCGCCGCGTCGGCCTCGCGCTCGTAGTGCGCCGTCATGTCGGTCCGCACCGCCGCGCGCAGCGCGTCGACCGTCTCGAAGTCGCCGAGCTCGCGCGCGAAGGCGTCGTCGAGCACCGGCGCCGCCTTGCGCTTCACGTCGAGGAGCTCGACGCGCACGCGCTTCGCCTTGCCGCGCTGCGTCTCGTCGGGGAAGTCGTCGGGCCAGCGCACCGCGCGCTCGACCGTCTGCCCCGGCGTCGCCTCCATGATCAGCTCCTCGATCCCGGCGATCGCCTGCCCCTTGCCGATCTCGATCGGGAACTCGCGCGCCTCGGGGAGCTCGGCCCCCTCGTCGGCGGTCGCGATCCGCACGCGCACCTGGTCGCCCGGGGCCGGCCTCTCCTCGACCGGCGCCCACGCCGCGCGCTGCTCGAGGAGCTGGTCGAGCTGCTCCTGCACCATCGCGTCGGTGACCTCGGTCGCGGGGCGCGTGAGCGCGAAGCCCTCGGTCCGGTCGAGCACGATCTCGGGGCGCACCTCGACGGCGATCTCCATCGTCACCGGCTCGCCCTCGTGCACGTGCAGGTCGGTGACGCGCGGCTGCGCGACCGGCTCGAGCTTCTCCTGCTCCACCGCCGCCTGCCACGCCTCCTGCAGCACGGCGTCGAGCGCCTCGGCCTTGATCTGCTGCGCGAACTGCTTCTTCACCATCGCCACCGGCGCCTTCCCCGGCCGGAAGCCCGGGAGCCGGACCTGCGAGGTGTAGCGCCGGGTGACCTTCTCCTCGGCGGCGGCCATGGACTCCACGGGGACGGTGACGCTGAGCAGGCGCTCGACGCCCTCCGCCTTCTTGACGGCGATCTGGTAACTCATGGGGGGTGTCTCGAAGAAACCGAGCCGCCGACCGACGGGGGGCCGGGCGGCGGCGTAGGCGGGACAAGCTAACGCGCTCCCGCCGCGTCGGGCACGGGGCCGCGCCGGCCCTGTCCGCCTTCCGGCCTCCCGCCTCCCGACGGGCGTGTGGCGCCGAGAACCCCGCGGGGAACGGCGCGGGGCGCGCGGGGAACTGCAATTATCGACGCGGAGGGCGCGGGGGAACGGCCGACGGTCGGCACCGGGGGACGAGGGTACGCCTCCGTGCCATCCGACGATCGAGTCGTCCGACATCGAGCTCGGAACTCGAGTCGCGAGCGGACGAGAAGAAGGGATTCAGAAAAAGATGAAGAAGAACGGCGGAAAGACGACGGAAGAACCAGCCAAGGACAGAAGAAGCATGGCTCGAGCCTCACGGCTGCCGACCCCTGTCCCCCGGTGCCGACCGTCGGCCGTTCCCCCGCGCCCTCCGCGTCGACAATTGCCGTTCCCCGCGCGCCCCGCGCCGTTCCCGGCGCCCTCCGCGCCGTCCTCCGCGCCCCGAACGCGAGGGGCGTGGAGAACGGCACGAAGCGGTCAGGCCGAGAGCCGTGCCGCCCCCTCGAACTCCTCCCCCCGCGCCCGCTCGCGCGACGAGAAGGGGATCGGCGCCCGGCCGATCAGCTCGGCGACGATCTTCCCGGAGCCCATCACCCCCGGCAGTCCCGCGCCCGGGTGCGTCCCCGCGCCGCAGAAGTAGAGGTTGCCGATGTCCTGCGACTTGTTGTGCGGCCGCATCCACGCGCTCTGGAAGAGCGTCGGCTCGACCGAGAAGGCGCTGCCGAGGTGGCTGTTGAGCGTGTCGCGGAAGTAGCGCGGGTCGACGTGCCGCACGACCGTCAGGTGCTTCGACAGGTCGGGGAGGTACCGCGCCTCGAGGTAGGCGAGGATCTTGTCGCGGTACTGCTCGGTGACGCGCGCCCAGTCGGTCGGCCCGCCCAGGTGCGGGACCGGCGAGAGGACGTACCAGCAGTCGTGCCCCGCCGGTGCGAGCGACGGGTCGGTCGCGGTCGGGCGGTGCAGGTAGAGCGAGAAGTCGTCGGCGAGCACCTTCCGGTCGAAGATGTCGCGCAGGAGCTCCCGGTAGCGGGGCCCCATGAGGATCTCGTGGTGCGCGACGTCCTCGTACCGCCGGTTCGTGCCGAAGTAGATCACGAAGAGCGACATCGCGTAGTCGTACTTCGCGAACTTGCGGTCGGTGTTGACCTTCCGGTGCCGCGCCGGCACGAGCTTCATGTAGGCGTGCGCCACCTCGCCGTTGCAGACCACGGCGTCGGCCGCGACCGTCTCGCCCGAGACGAGCCGGACGCCGCGCGCCTCGCGCGTCGCGTCGTCGACGAGGATCTCGGCCACCTCGCTCTGGAGCCGCACCGTGCCGCCGATGTCGCGGAAGCACTGCACGAGCCCCCGCACCAGCGCCCCGGTCCCGCCCATCGCGAAGTGCACCCCCCACTTCTGCTCGAGCGCGTGCACCAGGGCGTAGAGCGAGCTCGCCGCGTACGGGTTGCCGCCGATCAGCAGCGGGTGGAAGCTGAAGAGCTGCCGCAGCCGCTCGTCGCGGAAGCGCGCGTTGACCATCTGCGCCACCGACTGGTCGCTGCGCAGCCGCACGAGGTCGGGGACGACCTTGAGGAAGTCGCCGAGCTTGTTGAACGGCGCGTCGACGAGCGGCATCCCCGTGTTGAAGATGTCCTCGGTGCGCGCGTAGAACTTCTCGTACTGGTCGGCGTCGGCGGGGCTGAAGGCGCGCACCTGCGCGACGAGCTTCTCGCGGTCGCCGTTGTAGTCGAAGACCGAGCCGTCCTCCCAGCGGAGCCGGTAGTACGGGTCGACCGGGACGATGCGGACGTAGTCGGCCGTGCGCTTCCCCGCGATCGCGAAGAGCTCGTCGATCATCCACGGCGCGGTGATGATCGTCGGGCCGGCGTCGAAGGTGTAGCCGTCCTGCTCGAAGACGTAGGCGCGGCCGCCGGGCTTGTCGAGCTTCTCGACGATGGTCACGTCGTGGCCGGTGGCCTGGAGCCGGATCGCGGCGGCGAGGCCGCCGAAGCCGCTGCCGATGACGACGATGCGCATGGTGGATCGGGAGTCGTGAGGAACGGCGCGCGCGCCCTACCGGCTCGCGCGGAGGTGCAGGAGGTGGCAGGCGAAGGCGGCCGTCATCGCGGCCGCGAGCGCCTCGCCCGGCCAGCCGGCGGCGAGGCCGCGGCAGGCGAGCGTGAACGCGGCCCCCGCGCCGAGGAAGCTCAGGAGCCGCACCGGTGGAACGCCGCCCCCGGTACGCTTGTGCCAGAGCGTCAGCCCCACCCCCTCGAGCACCAGCAGCACGAGGACCGCGTCATAGAACGCCGGCCGGTGCAGCCACGCCATCAGGGACTCCACGGACACCGTGTCCCGATCGGGCGCGCGCTCAGCGCGCCGCGATCGCCACGTCGCCCACCGGCGCGGCCGGGCGCATCGCGGCCGGGGCGGGGGCCCGCCGCTTCGCCAGCAGCGCCAGCGCCAGCGGGAGCCCCATCGCCGCCGCCCCCCACCAGAACCCCGCCCACAGCTCGCGCCCGAGGCAGATGCCGAGCGGGAGGACGCCGTTGACCGCGTAGAGGACGAGCGGGAAGCGGTCCCACGCCAGCGTGCGCGCCCACTGCGACGGCGGGACGAAGGCGAGGATCACCCGCGCGATGATCACCGCCACCACGAGCCAGCCGAGCCAGTTCGTGAGCGGCATCGTGTAGAAGGCGGCGCCACCCACGAGTCGCTGGAGCGTCCCCATCGTCTCGGCCGGCGGGAGCTGCCAGATCCAGTGCGAGCTCGAGACCATCGCCGGGTCCATGCTCACGTCCCACGCCGTCATCACGAAGCTCGCCACGAAGGCCCACCACCACTTCGTCGCCCCGTCGTCCTTCGCGACCAGCAGCCGCCCGACGATCGCCAGCGACGCGTAGATCATGTAGAACCACGACGTCGGCAGGTTGAGCGGGACGTGGCCGAAGATGCGGTAGCCGAGGTTGGGCGTGTAGACGTACGGCCCGAAGGGGAGCCCGGTCATCGTCCCGCCGAGCTCGGACGCGAGGGCGATCGTGAAGCCGATGGCGAAGATCAGCCAGGCGCGCGCCGCGCCGAGGCGCCCCGAGAGGTGGAGCACCGTCGCGAGCGCCCCCGTGATCACCGTCGCCTGCCCGGCCCACTTATAGAGGAAGCCGTAGACCTTCATGTTCGTCGGCGTGGCGAGCCACGCCGGGAACGGCGGCGAGAGGAAGGTCGCGAACGCGAAGCCGGAGCCGATGTTGGCGGCGGCGTGGACCGTGAGCAGCACCGCCGCCAGCCGCAGCCAGCGCGCGTCGGCGCCGGGGGCGGTGTCGGGGGTCGGGAGCGTGTGCGACATCTCGGGGACGGCTCGGAACGGCAGGGGGACCGGCGCGCCGGTCCGTGAACGCGATCGGGGTGCGGCTCAGGCGAGCCGCACCAGCTCCTCGGCGGCGGCCGGGTCGGCCGGGGTCCAGTCGAGGTGCGGACCGGCGACCCCCGGGAGCGCGCGCGCGGGCTGGATCACCGGCGTCGCGCGCCAGACGCGCCAGAGCACGCCGAGGCGCTGCCAGTGCGACATCCGCGCCCGGTGTGTGATCGAGTCGTAGTCGAGCCGCTCGAGCGCGCCCAGGATCCCGCTGTAGCCGATCGCGCACGCCCAGGCGCAGCGCTGCGCGTCGGGGGCGAGGAGCGGGATCCCGGGCATCGCCGCCTCGTACAGCGCGCGCGCGCGGCCGACCTCGAAGGCCATGAACGGCTTCCACCGCTCGTCCTGCGCCAGCCGCCGGTCGTGGAGGACGTCGTCGGGGGTGAGGTGGAACATCGCGAGGTCCTGCACCGGGAGGTAGCAGCGCCCGCGCTGCGCGTCCTCGCCGACGTCGCGCAGGATGTTCGTGAGCTGCATCGCGAGGCCGAGCGTCCGCGCGTAGCGGAGCGCCGTCGCGCGCACGTCGGGACCGCCCTGCACGCCGAAGACGTAGGTGCACATCTCGCCGACCGAGCTCGCGACCCCCTCGCAGTAGGTCGCGAGCTCGGCCCACGTCTCGTAGCGCACCGGGCGCAGGTCGCGCGCGACGCCGTCGAGGAGCTCGCGCAGGACGTGCTCGGGGACGCCGCACCGCTCCATCACGCGCCAGAGCTCGCGGAAGACGGGATCCGAGGGCTTGCCCGCCAGCGCCTCGGCCAGCTTCGCCTCGTGCGCGGCGAGTTCGCGGGCGACGGGCGAGTCCTCGTCGGCGTCGTGCAGCCGGGCCTGGTCGGCACGATCGACGATGTCGTCGGCGACGCGGCAGAAGGCGTAGAGCGCGAAGGCGGCCCGGCGCTTCTCCGGCGGCAGGAAGACGCTCGCCAGATGGAAGGTGCGGGCGTGCTCGCGCACGAGGCGCTCGCACACCTGGGCGTCGCGATCGGTCATGGACGAGGGCAGAGGGGGCCGGGGCGGGGGGCCGCCACGGGAGCCGGCCCACCGGACGAACGCCAGTCCGTCCAACGGGTTCCGAGCGCGCACGCGCGGCGACCGGGATGTTGCACCGGGCCCGCGCGTCGGGCAAGCGCCGATCGGCGACGTCCGGGGATTTCCCACACCCGTCGCCCGCAGGGGGACGATGCCGACGCCGGGACTCGAACCCGGACCCCTCGCGAGACGGGATCCTAAGTCCCGCGCGTCTACCAATTCCGCCACGTCGGCCATGCGCCCGCGCCCGGCAAGCATAGCGTGCGCCGCCCGTCCGGGGGAGCGTGCGCCGCACCGCCCTGCCCGGTGCGTCGGCTTGGGCTGTCGAGTCCGGTCGGCATCGCCGGAACCGCCCGGTGGGGCAGGTGCACGACAGGAACGGTAGGAGGACGGCAGGCACGCCACGCATCCTCCCGGGTCGGCGAGCCCAGTGGAATGAGACACGATCACGAAGTCCTTTTCAGGCCGTCCTGCTCGTCGCCTGCCGTTCCTGCCGTTCACCTGCTCCACAAGGCGGTTCGAGCGATGCCGACCGCACGAGGACCGACAGGGACAGACAGAACGCAGACCGCTCACGCCCCCCAGTGCGCCACGTACGCTCCGTCCGAGTCGTAGAGCCGCGCCTGCCGCACCGGATCGAAGACGCGATCGCCGCGCGGGTCGTTGCCGACGCCGGCGACGTACGCCCAGTTCCCCCAGTTGCTGCACGGGTCGTAGTCGACGAGCCGGCTCTCGAACCACTGGGCCCCCGCGCGCCAGTCGACCTCGAGGCGCTTCACGAGCCAGCTCGCCACGTTCTGCCGCATCCGGTTGCTCGTCAGCCCGGTCGCCATGAGCTCGCGCATCGCGGCGTCGACGAACGGCTCGCCCGTCGTCCCGGTGCGCCAGCGCTCGAAGTCGGCGCGCGCGGCCGCGTCGTCGAGCGTGCGCCAGCGGAGGCGTCGCCCGTTGAAGCCGTCGAGCGCGAAGAGCCGCGTCCCCTGCTGCAGCGCGACGAAGCGGAAGAAGTCGCGCCAGAGAAGCTCGAAGACGAGCCAGTAGCTCCCCTCGCTCCGCCCGTGCGCCGCCTCCCACCGCGTCACCTCGGCGTGCACGCGGCGCGGCGAGAGGCAGCCGTGCGCGAGCCAGGCCGAGAGGACGCTCGCGTCGTCGGCGCGCAGCAGCCCGTTGCGCGTCTCCTTGTAGCGCGGCAGGCCGCGCGCCTCCCAGATCCACGACCGGAGCCGTGCGAGCCCCGCCGTCTCGCCGCCGGTGACGCGGCGCGTCGCGCGCGCATCGTCGCCCGGCACGGTGACGCCGAGCGATGCGGGCGTCGGGAGCGCCCCCGCGTCGAGCGCGGGCGGTAGTGGCGGCAGCACCGTCGGCGCGTCGAGCGGCGCACGCGGGGCGCACTCGCGGCGGAAGGCGCGATCGGCGGGCGCCTTCGCGGGGCGCTCGACGCGCTCGCGGAAGGTGGTGAACTGCACCGGGAGCCGCTCGACGTCGAACGGCAGGTCGTCGAGGTGGACGAGCGTGTGCCCCCATGCGCTCTCGCACGGGATGCGCATCGATGCGAGCGCGAGCTCGACGGCGTCCTCGGTGCGCGTCTCCTCGTCGGTCGCCTCCTCGTGGTACGTGCAGCGCGTCGCCCCCGTCTCGCGCGCGAGCGCGGGGAGCACCTCCTCCGGGCGGCCGTGGCGGATCACGAGGTCGCTCCCGCGCGCGCGGAGCGCGGCGCGCAGGTCGGCGAGCGCCTCGCAGAGGAAGCGCAGGCGGAAGGGCCCCGTCTTGTCGAAGCCGAGGGGCGTCGTCGCGCCGACGACACGCGGGTCGAGACAGTAGACGGCGATCACCGTGCCGCCCGCGTCGCGCGCGTGGCGCAGCGCGAGGGCGAGCGCCTCGTGGTCGTCGAGGCGGAGGTCGGTGCGGAACCAGCAGAGGGCGGTCATGCGGGACGGAGGCGGGAGCGACGGGCGCGTGGCGCGCCGCTCCGCAACGCGCGCGGGGCCGGCGTCCGTGCCCGGACACCGGCCCCGCGTCGTCGTGCACCGATCACGCCGTCACGGCCCGACGGGGAGCGTCACGAGGCGCGAGTCCTTCTGGCGCATGTTGTACACGGTGAGCGAGATCACGTCGCCCTCCTTGAGCCCCTTGAGCACGCCCTGCAGGTCGTCGACGCTGCGCACCGCGCGACGCGGGCGCGGGAAGACGATCTCGGTGATCACGTCGAAGCCGGGGTCGAGCCGCGTGCGCGCCGGGCTCCCGGTGGCCAGCTCGGTGACGCGCAGCCCGCGCTGGTTCGCCGGGAGGCTCGCCCGCTCTGCCTGTGCGGCGCTCAGCGGCGCGACGGTGATCCCGAGCTTGTCGGCCGAGATGCCGGCCGGCTCGGCCTCGGGAGCCTCGCTCCGCTCGATCGCCCCCACGGCCGGCGGCGCCGCCTCGTTCGGGGCCTCCGCCAGCTTCACGCGGAACGTCTTCCGCTCGCCGAAGCGCGCGACCTCGACCGCCACCACGTCGCCCGGCTTCTTGCCGCGCACGATGCGCTGCAGGGTGCTGATCCGGTCGGCGTCGCGCCCGTCGACCTTGACGATCACGTCGCCGACCTCGAGCCCCGCGTCCTTCGCCGGGCTCCCGGCGACGCCGTCGGCGCCGAGGCCCGCCACCTTCACGCCGTAGATGCGGTCGAGCCCCGCGGCCTTGGCGTCCTCGGGAGTGACGTCGCCGATCTGGATGCCGAGCACCGCACGGCGCACGCGCCCGAACTTCACGAGGTCGTCGGCGACCTGGCGCGCGAGCGTGATCGGGATGGCGAAGCCGTAGCCCGAGTAGAAGCCCGTCTGGCTCGCGATCGCGCTGTTGATGCCGATCACCTCGCCGCGGGCGTTGAGGAGCGGCCCGCCCGAGTTGCCGGGGTTGATCGCCGCGTCGGTCTGGATGAAGTCGGTGATCGCGTAGCGGCTCTCGAGCAGGCGGCTCAGGCCGCGCCCCTTGGCCGAGATGATCCCCGCGGTCACGGTGAAGTCGAGGCCGAGCGGGTTGCCGACGGCGAAGACCCAGTTGCCGATGCGCGCGGCCTCGTCGTTGCCGAAGGCGAGCGTCGGGAAGCCCTTGCCCTCGATCTTGATCACGGCGACGTCGGTCGTCGGGTCGCGGCCGATGAGCTTCGCCTTGAACGTGCGATGGTCGGCGAGCGTGACCGTCATCCGGTCGGCGTCGGCGACGACGTGGTTGTTCGTGAGGATGTAGCCGTCGGCCGTGATGAGGAAGCCGGAGCCCGACCCCTCGCGCGGGGCGCGCTGCTGCGGCGCCCCCTCGAACTGGCGGAAGAACTCCTCCATCCCCGGCGGCGGCTGCATCCGCCCGCGCTGGCGCGGGTCGGGGCGCCGCGGGTCCTGCTCGACCTCGATGCTCACCACCGCCGGCACGACGCGCTCGGCGACGTCGGCGAAGCCCGGGGCGCCGCCGTCGTCACGGGTCGCGCTCGGCCCCCCGGAGCGCGCCCCCCCCTGCGCGAAGCTCTCGCGCGGCCAGTCGAGATTCGACGCGAGCAGCACCCCGCCCGCGAACGCGGCCGTCACGGCCCCAGCAACCTTCGCTCGTCCCATCGGCATCATCCTCTGGTCTGCTCACCCGTTCGGTGTCCTGCGCACCGGATACGTACCCGGCTGTGCGGCCGGGGTTGCCTCGCGGGTCGTCACGTCGCGCACCGCGTGCGTCCGCCTCCGGTGAACGCACGCGGCGCGCCGGGAGGGTTCCCGGCGCGCCGCGGCGTCCGTCGCTCACTTCTTGTCGTCGACGATCTCGTAGTCGGCCTCGACGACGTCCTCGCCCTTCGCCCCCGCGTTCGGGGCCTCGGCCGAGGGGCCGGCGTTCGGGGCGCCGGCGTCGCCGCCGGTCGCGCCCTGCGCCTGGTAGAGCGCCTGGCCGGCCTCGGAGTAGGCGCGGCTCAGCTCCTCCTGCGCCGCGGTGATCTCCGCGCGGTCGTCGCCGCGGAGCGCCTTGCGGGCGCGCTCGACCGCCTGGTCGAGCCGGTCCTTCATCCCGGCCGGGAGGCGGTCGTTCCACTCCTTCGCGTTCTTCTCGACCTCGTAGGCGAGCGAGTCGAGCCGGTTGCGGGCGTCGATCCCCTCGCGGCGCGCCTTGTCCTCGGCCGCGTTCTTCTCGGCGTCCTTCACCATGCGGTCGATCTCGGCGTCGGAGATCCCGCTCGACGCCTCGATGCGGATCTTCTGCTCCTTGCCGGTCGCCTTGTCGCGCGCCGTCACGTGCAGGATGCCGTTGGCGTCGATGTCGAAGGTGACCTCGACCTGCGGCATGCCGCGCGGGGCGGGCGGGATCCCGGTGAGCTGGAACTTGCCGATCGTCTTGTTGTAGACGGCCAGCTCGCGCTCCCCCTGCAGGACGTGGATCTCGACCTGCGTCTGGTTGTCGTCGGCGGTGCTGAACGTCTCCGACTTCTTGGTGGGGATCGTCGTGTTGCGCGGGATGAGCGTCGTCATGACGCCGCCCAGCGTCTCGATGCCGAGCGAGAGCGGGGTGACGTCGAGCAGGAGGACGTCCTTCTGCTCGCCGGTGAGCACCGCGCCCTGCACGGCGGCGCCGATGGCGACCACCTCGTCGGGGTTGACGCCCTTGTTCGGCTCCTTGCCGAAGAACTTCTTGACGGTGTCCTGGATCTTCGGGATGCGCGTCGAGCCGCCGACGAGGAGGACCTCGTCGATGTCGCCCGGCTTCATCCCCGCGTCGGCGAGCGCCTTCTCCATCGGCGGGATGGTGCGCTGGATCAGGTCGTCGACGAGCTGCTCGAACTTGGCCCGCGTGAGCGAGTAGTTGAGGTGCTTGGGCCCCGACTGGTCGGCCGTGATGAACGGCAGGTTGATGTCGGTGCTCATGGTGCTCGAGAGCTCCATCTTCGCCTTCTCCGCGGCCTCCTTCAGGCGCTGGAGCGCCATCGGGTCCTTGGAGAGGTCGATCGCCTGGTCGCGCTTGAACTCGGCGACCAGCCAGTCGATGACGCGCTGGTCGAAGTCGTCGCCGCCGAGGTGCGTGTCGCCGTTGGTGCTCTTGACCTCGAACTGGCGCGAGCCGTCGACGTCGTAGAGCTCGAGGACCGAGATGTCGTAGGTGCCGCCGCCCAGGTCGAAGACGGCGACCTTCTCGTCCTTCTTCTTGTCGAGGCCGTAGGCGAGCGCCGCGGCGGTGGGCTCGTTGATGATGCGGAGCACGTCGAGCCCGGCGATCTTCCCGGCGTCCTTGGTCGCCTGGCGCTGCGCGTCGTTGAAGTACGCCGGCACGGTGACGACCGCCTTGGACACGGAGTGCCCGAGGTAGTCCTCGGCCGTCTGCTTCATCTTCTGCAGGATCATCGCCGAGATCTCGGGGGGCGTGTAGCGCTTCCCCTGGATCTCGACCGAGGCGAGGTCGTTCTGCCCGGCGGCGACCGTGTACGGGACGCGCCCCTGCTCCTCGCGCGCCTCGCTCATCTTGCGCCCCATGAAGCGCTTGATCGAGAAGACGGTGTTCTGCGGGTTGGTGACCGCCTGCCGCTTCGCGATCTGGCCGACGAGGCGCTCGCCGTCCTTGCTGAAGCCGACCACCGAGGGGGTGGTGCGGCCGCCCTCTGCATTGGGGATGACGACCGGGTCGCCTCCCTCCATCACGGCCACCACCGAGTTCGTGGTGCCGAGGTCGATGCCGATGACCTTGTCCGCCATGTGGGTCGTGTCTCGTCGGTAGGGGTGGGTCGCGGCCCGCGCGGGCCGGTCGGGGCGCCGGCCCGGCGCGACGGCCCCGAAGTCGGGGCGCGCGCGGCGCGGCGACGCGTGGCAAGGGGAGGGGCAATCGGGGGGCCACGCCCGGCTGCCGTTCCGGCCGAACGCGTGTGCACGGCTGGCAGGGGTGGTCCGCGGGCGACGGGCGGTCCGTCCGCATGGCAGGGGCGGCCGCCACCTCGGGCCGGGCCCGGGCGCCCGGCGCGGCGGCGCCGGTTAGCTTGCGCGCCGGCCCCCCTGCTTCCGGACGCGCATGTTCCCGATCGGCGACGAGAACCCCACCGAGCATCGCCCCGGCATGACCTGGGCGCTGCTCCTCGCCATCGCGGCGGCGTGGCTCCTCGTGCAGGGCGCGGGCTTCGACGCGGCGGCGCTGGTGGCGAGCGTCTGCAACCTCGGCCTCGTCCCCGGCGAGGTGACGCGCATGGCCCCCGTCGGCGAGGCGGTCCCGATGGGGCTCGGCTGGGCCTGCGTCGTCGACCGCGAGCCGATCAACGCGCTCACCCCGCTCACCAGCATGTTCCTGCACGGGAGCTGGGGGCACATCCTCGGCAACGCGCTCTTCCTCTACGTCTTCGGCGACAACGTCGAGGACGTGATGGGGCACGCGCGCTTCCTCGCGTTCTACGTCGTCTGCGGGCTCGCTGCGGCGCTCGCCCACGTGGCGCTGCAGCCGGCCTCCCCGATCCCGACGGTCGGTGCGTCGGGGGCGATCTCCGGCGTGATGGGGGGCTACCTCGTCATGTTCCCGCGCGCCCGGGTGCGGATGTACATCCCGCCGATCTTCCTCTTCCACTTCCCGGCGTGGCTGGTGCTGCTCTACTGGTTCGTGCTGCAGGTGCTCGCGGGGCTCCCGCAGCTCACCATGCTGCGGCAGGACCCGGCCGGCGGGGTGGCGGTCTGGGCGCACGTCGGCGGCTTCGTCGCGGGGGTGGTCCTCGTGCGCTTCTTCACCCACCCCGAGCGCCTCGCACGCAGGCAGGCGGCCGCGCGCGCGGAGCTGCTGCGCCGGTACGTCTGAGGGCTCCCGCCGCGGCGTCGGGCGGGGAGGGGCGGCGATGTAACGGTCGTGTGTCGTCGCGCCCGGCCATTTGCCATGGGGGCTACCTTCCCGCGCGGCGCGGGGCTGGCGCGGGCGGGCCGAGGGTGGCCGGTCGGCGACCCCTGCGCCGGGCCGCCCCCGGGCGGTCCGCACCCCGGTCGCCGGGGCGCGCTCCCGACCCGAGTCCAGACTCCCCCGTGCGATTCATCCCCCGCGACGAGCGCTTCTTCGACCTCTTCGCCGACATCGCGACCATCCTCGTCCAGTCGGCCGGCGAGCTGCAGGCCCTCTTCGCCGACCCGAGCCGCCTCGACGAGCAGGTCACGAAGATCAAGGAGCTCGAGCACGCCGCCGACCGCCTCACGGCCGAGGCGAACCGCAAGGTCGACACGAGCTTCGTCACGCCGATCGACCGCGAGGACATCCACGCCCTCGTCACGCGCCTCGACAACGTCGTCGACCTGATCGACGGCTGCGCGCGCCGCGCCCAGATCTACCGCATCACCGAGCGCCGCGACCCCGCCGTGCGCCTCTGCGCCGTCATCGGCGAGGCGTGCGCCGCCATCAAGGACGCCGTCGCGGCGATGAAGAAGCCGCAGCAGGTCTACGAGCACGGCGTGCGCATCAAGCGCCTCGAGGAGCAGGGCGACGCGATCTACCACGACACGCTCGGCAACCTCTTCGCCGGCGCCACCGACGCGCTCACCGTCATGAAGTGGAAGGACCTCTACGACGCGCTCGAGACCGCGCTCGACGAGTGCCACTACGTGTCGCTCGCGCTCGAGAGCATCTCGCTCAAGAACAGCTGATCCCGTGGAAGCCTACGTCGTCGCGATCGTCGCGATCGCGCTCGTCTTCGACTTCATCAACGGCTTCCACGACAGCGCGAACTCGATCGCGACGATCGTCGGGACCCGCGTCCTCGGGCCGTTCCAGGCCGTCCTCTGGGCGGCGGTCTTCAACTTCTCCGCGCTCTTCGTCGTCGGCACCGCCGTCGCCAAGGCGGTGAGCGCGGGCTACGTCGACCAGGCCGCCGTCGGCGCCAACGTCATCGCGGCCGCGCTCACGGGCGCGATCGTCTGGAACCTCATCACCTGGTGGTTCGGCATCCCGAGCTCGTCGTCGCACGCGCTCCTCGGCGGCTTCGGCGGCGCGGCGATCGCCTCGGCCGGGTGGGAGGCGCTCAAGTTCCCCGGCAAGTGGGGGCAGACGATCGCCGCGATCGCGCTCTCGCCCGCGCTCGGCGCGATCATGGGGCTCGCGCTCATGGTCGTGGTCTACCGCCTCTTCCAGCGCACCGCCCCGGGGAAGGTCGACAAGTTCTTCCGCCCCGCGCAGCTCGTCAGCTCGGCGCTCCTCTCGCTCGCCCACGGCGGCAACGACGCGCAGAAGACGATGGGGATCATTGTCGGCCTCCTCTCGGCGCCGAGCGTGAACCGGCTCTTCGCCGACGAGGCGGGGTGGCTGCGGATCTTCAACGTCCCGACGGCCGACACGATCCCCTTCTGGATCGAGCTGAGCGCCTACGTCGCCATCGCCCTCGGCACGCTCTTCGGCGGCTGGCGCATCGTGCACACCATGGGGACGCGCATCACCAAGCTCCGGCCGGTCGGCGGCTTCTGCGCCGAGACCGGGGGCGCGATCGTGATCCTCCTCGCCAGCCGGCTCGGCATCCCGGTGAGCACCACGCACACGATCACCGGGGCCATCGTCGGGGTCGGCGCGGCCAACCGCGTGCGCGCGGTGCGCTGGGGGCTGGCCGGCAACATCGTCTGGGCGTGGATCGTCACGATTCCGGCCTCGGGGCTGCTGGCGGCGCTGAGCGCCGTCATCTTGAACGCTCTGGTGGTGGCCGGGCGCGCCTGATCGCGTCCGGCCCCCCGGCGTCGCCGGGCGGCGGCGCCGGAGCCGGGACCGGACGCACGGGGCACGGATGAGCGGAGCGCGGCACGAGGAGCAGGACGAGGCGGGGACGCCCGCGGCGCACGGGCACGAGGCGGGGGCGCCGGACGCGCGTCCGGCCGACCCGGCGCTCTTCTTCAACCGCGAGCTGAGCTGGCTCGAGTTCAACGCCCGCGTCCTCCACGAGGCGCGCGACCCGCGCACGCCGCTCCTCGAGCGGCTCAAGTTCCTCGGCATCTTCAGCTCGAACCTCGACGAGTTCTACCAGGTCCGCGTCGGGGGGCTGCGCCGCAAGGTGCACGGCAACCAGCCCGGCTATCCGCAGGAGGCGCTGCAGCCGGTCGAGCTCCTCCCGGCGATCGAGCGGCGCGTCGCCGAGCTCCTCGTGCAGCAGCGCGCCTGCCTCTACCAGGAGATCCTCCCCGCGCTCGCGCAGCACGGCGTGCGCCTGGTGCGGATGAACGACCTCTCGCCGGCCGAGTGGCTGGCGGTCGACGAGTACTTCGAGCGCGAGGTCTTCCCCGTGCTCACGCCGCTCGCGGTCGACCCGGGGCACCCGTTCCCCTACATCAGCAACCTCTCGCTCTCGCTCGCGGTGCGGGTGCTCGACCCGAAGAAGGGCGTCGAGCACTTCGCGCGCGTCAAGGTGCCGAAGTCGCTCCCGCGGTGGGTCCCGGCCGGGCGCGCGCGGCACTTCGTCCCGATCGAGGAGGTCATCGGCGCCAACCTCGGGGCGCTCTTCCCCGGCATGGAGATCGTCGGGTGGCACGCCTTCCGGATCACGCGCTTCTCCGACCTCGACCTCACCGGCGTCGACGAGGACGACGACCTCCTCGCCGTCGTCGAGCGGCAGGTCTTCGAGCGCAAGTTCGGCGAGGTGGTGCGGCTCGAGGTGCAGGCTGGCATGCCCGAGGCCGTGCGCACGCTCCTCCTCGAGGAGCTGCGCGAGGAGGAGGGGGCGGCCCAGCTCTCGCTCCCGCTGGCCGAGCGTGACGTCGACGAGTCGGGGGCGCTCCTCGACCTCGCCGACCTCGTGGCGCTCGCGGGGGCCGTCGACCTCCCGGAGCTGCGCGACCCGCCGCTCGTGCAGAAGGTCCCCGACGAGCTGCACGAGACGGGGATGTTCGAGGCGATCCGCCACCGCGACGTCCTCGTCCACCACCCGTTCGAGAGCTTCCGCGACACCGTCGAGCGCTTCCTCGAGGTGGCGGCGACCGACGACCACGTGCTCGCGATCAAGGTGACGCTCTACCGCACCTCGGGCGAGACGGCGATCGTCAAGGCGCTCATCGAGGCGGCGCAGCGCGGCAAGCAGGTGGTGGTGCTCATCGAGCTGCAGGCGCGCTTCGACGAGGCCAACAACATCACGTGGGCGCGCACGCTCGAGAACTACGGCGTGCACGTCGTCTACGGCGTGCCGGGGCTCAAGACGCACACCAAGACGGTGCTCGTCGTGCGCCGCGACCCCGACGGCATCCGGCGCTACATCCACCTCGGCACCGGCAACTACAACTCGCGCACGGCGCGGCTGTACACCGACGTCGGGCTCTTCACCTGCAGCCCGAGCATCGGCGCCGACGTGAGCGACCTGTTCAACGCGCTCACCGGCTTCAGCCGCCAGAAGCTCTACCGCAAGCTCCTCGTCGCGCCGGCCAACATGCGCCCGCGCTTCGTCGAGATGATCGAGCGCGAGGCGGCGCATGCCCGCGCCGGGCGCGGCGGCCGGATCGTCGCGAAGATGAACGCGCTCGTCGATCCCGAGACGATCCTCGCCCTCTACCGCGCCTCGCAGGCCGGCGTCGAGATCGACCTGATCGTCCGCGGCGTCTGCTGCCTGCGCCCGGGCATCCCCGGCACGAGCGACCGGATCCGCGTGCGCAGCCTCATCGGCCGCTTCCTCGAGCACTCGCGCCTCTTCTGGTTCGCCAACGGCGGCGACGGCGAGTTCTGGTTCGGCAGCGCCGACTGGATGCCGCGCAACTTCGACCGCCGCGTCGAGACCGTCGTGCCGGTCGAGGACCCGACGCTCCACCCGCGGCTCCACTCGCTCTTCGAGACCTGCCTCGCCGACAACCGGCAGGCGTGGACGCTCGCGGCCGACGGGACGTGGACGCAGTCCGTCCCGCCTGATGACGGGGCGGTGATCGCGACGCACGTCGAGCTGATGGCCGACCCGTGGGGGCGGCACGCGGTGGCGGTGCCGCGCGGGGTCCTGGCGGCGCGGCCGGCGGAGTAGGGAGTCCGCGGCGGGGCCACCACGGTGCGCCCGCGCGGCGCGTGACACGCTCCCGGCGCCGCTCGTCCCTGCGGGGAGCGACGCCCACCCGCGTCCACGGGAGGTCGACACGTCACGCGGAGTGCCGATGCACGGAGTGCGGACGGGCGGGGGCCTGCGGGCCGTCGCCGGGGTGGGATGCGTCGTGCTGGCGGCGTGCGCCGATGCGCGCGCCCCCGAGGCGACGGCGCCGGCCGGACCGCCGGCCGCGGCGCTCTCGGCGCAGGAGCAGCGGGCCATCGACGCGACGCTCGCGCTCTGGCGCGACGCCGACCCCGCGAAGCATCCCAAGGGATCGTGCAGCGGCTGCCACGGCGCCGACTGGTTCGACCTCGCGCGGATCGGCTCGACCGACGCCGACCTGCAGCGCCGCGCGATCCTCGACGGTGCGACGCCGTCCGAGGCCGCGACGCTCGTCGAGGCGGTGCGCGCCTACCGCCGGCGCCACGCGCTCCCCGCCGAGACGGCGACCGGGTTCCGCCCCTTCCAGCCCGGCGGCGCGCCGCTCCCCGGTGCCACCGCGCGCGACCGCGACGTCGCCTTCGGCGAGCAGCTCGTCACGCTCCTCCCCACGCTCATGGGCGAGGCGCCGATCGCCGATCTCGCGCAGGCGCGCCGCGCGCACGCCGAGCTGGCCGACCTGGTTCGCGGCGCCAACGACGCCGGCGCGAACCCGCGGCGGCTACACCTGCGCACGCTCCCCACCGGCGTGGTCTATCCGCGCTGGTCGGCCGACATGGCCCACGTCGAGGGGACGCTCAACGACTGGATCGGCGACATGGCGCGCGACCCGCGCCCCGGGTTCGCCGCCGAGTGGCGCGCCCTCCAGGACGCCTACCTCGCGTCGCCCGACAACGCGACCTTCTGGGCGATGTACGGCGCCGTCGACCGGATGCTCCGCCCCATCGACTCCACGGTCTCGGTGCGCAGCTTCCTCGACGCCAAGTTCAAGTCGGCGCTCATCGGGCAGCACCTGCTGCGCATGGAGCGGCTCGGCCGGCTCGACGAGTTCGCGCTCTCGGGCGTCGCCTTCGCCTACCTGGATGCGCCGGCGATGCGCACGGTCGCCGGGCTCACGCACCGCGACCTTCCCAGCGCGCTCTGGGACTTCGCCGATCGCGCGCGCACCACGTTCGGCGGGCGCGGCATGCCGGGCTTCACCGTCGACGGGCTCGCCGAGGCGCTGCGGGCGGGGAACGCGCCGGCGTTCGTCGCGGCGAGCGTCACCCCCGGCCTCCGCTGGCGCGACGAGGAGCAGGCGATCCGCCTCGCGTGGTTCTGGCTCGGGTGGACCTTCGAGCCGACGCTGCAGCGCTCGGGGCCGAGCAACAGCACGCGCAGCGGCGAGTACATGAAGCAGTCGCTGCACCGTGCCGGCATGATGCTCCACAAGGGCTTCGCCGACGCGGCGCGGCACGTCGCGCTGCGCGCGCTCCCCGCCGGGCGCTTCGAGCCGCGCACCGGCGTCACGGCGCCGCCCCCGGCGTGGCGGATGGACAACGACCTCTGGGCCTACGGCCACTGGCGCGGCGCCGCCGCGCGCGACGTTCCCGGCGCCGAGGCGACGCTCGCCCGCCAGCGCGCCCTGCACGACCGCTTCCTGGGCAACTGGTTCCGCATGCAGGCGCACCTCCACCTCGAGGCGGCGGCGCAGGGGCCGGTGCCGCAGGTCGAGCGCGTGATGGACGAGGTGGGCCACCTGCGGCAGTTCCTCGCGGAGCGGCAGCCGGCGACGCACGCCGCCGACCTCGAGCTGCTGCGTCGCGTCGTCGCGACCGCCGGGGCGACGCTCCCGTGAGGTGACGGCGTGCGGCGCCCACGCCGCACGCACGCGCCCTCACTCGAGGGGCGCGACCAGCTCGGCGATCCGCGGCCCCATCGCCACCAGCGCGGCCATCTCGTCGGCGTGCCGCTCGACCTCGGCCACCACCGCGCGCCACGTGCGGATCCGCGTCGCGTCGTCGAGCCGCGTGAAGTCGCCACGGTCGGGGATGCGGCCGCCCGGGAGCCGCGACACGAACGCCGGGGACGGCGCGATCACGAGCGTCCGGCGCAGCCCCGCGCCGCGCCCCCGGCGCCAGGGGAGCGACTTGTCGAACCACCCCGGCACGAGGTGCGGGTAGAAGTGCGGGTAGAGCACCAGCCCGTCGCCCGCGCCGTAGTCGACGGCGAGGTGGTAGTCGATCACGCCGCCGTCGCGGTGCACGCGGTTCCCGTCGCCGGGGATGCGCACGCCGGGGAAGAGGAGCGGGATCGCCCCGCTCGCGAGGAGCGCCGGCGCGAGCGACTCGCGCGTGAGCGGGAGGTGGCGCGTCGGGAAGTCGGTGAAGGCCGTGAACGCCGCCGGCGACGGGTCGGCGTGGAAGATCACGCGCCGCACGTGGAGCGCGAGCGTGCGGCGGTGCACGAGATTGGACGCCGCCGCGAGCGCCAGCGCCGCCGCCTGCACGCCGTAGCGTTCGCTCGCGATCGCGTGGCGCGACTCGGCCGTCACCACGTGCAGCCGGAGCCACGGGTGGGCGAGGATCTCGTCGACCCCCGACTCGCCGAGGAGCGTGCCGAGGATCTCGCGCGCCACCCGCCCGATGTACGCGACGCCCGGCTTGGGCGGGTAGGTCTGCTCGATGTACGCGGCACGTGCGCGGTCGAAGGCGGCGAGCGGGTCGCGCTGCGCGGCGCAGGCGAGGCGCCAGCTCCCGATGCTGCTCCCGATGCCGTGCACGGGGCGCGTGCGCGCGCCGGCGAGGAAGTCGCCCCAGAGCCACCGGTCGAGCCCCGCGAGCACGAGCCACTTCGGGCCCCCGCTCGCGCCGGGGATCACGTCGACGTCGTCGGCCCGGAGCCCGCGCTCGCGCAGCAGCCGCAGCGCGTCGGGGCCGGCGCGCAGGACGAGGGTGCGCGGCGCCATCGCGCGTCAGTCGACGCGGTCGTCGTCGTCGTGCGAGACGGGGCGCCCGTCGGGGCCGATCACCTCGACCGCACGGTCGAGCACCGCGGCGAGGAGCCCCGACTTGCGGCTCGCCCCCCAGAGCTCGAGGCGCATCGACGCCGCGCGCGGGTCGGGGCGCGGCGTGAGCCGCACCGCCTTCTCGCCCACCTGCACCTCGAGGGTGCGCACCGCGCCGACGTGGCCGCGGTCGAAGCCGTCGGCGATGCGCAGCAGCGCGGCGAGCCGGCGCACGCGCTGGCGCTGCTCGCGCCCGAGCTGGGCGTACGGGCGGTGCCGCAGCTTGGGCTCGGGGCCGCGATGGTAGCGCGCCACGTTCGCCATCACCAGCCGCTCCTCGGGGCCGACGCCCACCAGCCGCGCGTGGCTGATGAGGTGGTAGGCGTGCTTGTGGTGGTCGTCGTAGCTGATGTGATAGCCGATGTCGTGCAGCAGCGCGGCGTCGGCGAGCGTCTGCCGGTCGGCGGGGCGGAGCGTGAGGTGCGGCGCGAGCGCGTCGAAGAGCTGGAGCGCGAGCGCGCGGACGTGGTGCGCGTGCGGCGCCTCGTAGTTCGTGCGCTCGGCGAACTGCAGCACGCTCCGCTCGCGCCCCTCGCCCGGGTCGGTGGCCTGCGGCGTCACCTCGGCCGCCTCGAGCAGCAGCCCCTCGCGGATGCCGTACGCGCTCACGTGCAGCTCGCGGATGTCGAGGAAGGCCATCACCTCGGCCGCCGCCGCGAGCCCGGCGACGATGATGTCGGCGCGCAGCGGGTTGAGCCCCGGCACCGCGAGCCGCTCGGCCGGCGAGAGCTCGACGAGGCGGTCGAGGAGGTGCTCGACGTCGCCGCGCGTCACCTGCGTCCCGTGGACCGAGCGCACCTGCTGCGTCGCGCGCTGCCGCGCGAGGAGCATCCCGGCGAGGTTCGTGAAGCTGCCGCCGGAGCCGATCATCGTCGCCCCCTTCCACTCCTTGAGCGCGAAGCGCGAGGCGACCTCCTCGCGCAGCGCCTTGCGGAGCTTCCGCACGCCGCGGCGCGCGTCACCCTTCAGGTACGCCTCGGTGGCGCGGATCGCGCCGAAGGGGAGCGAGAGGAGCCGCTCGACGAGGCCGTCGGCCGACAGCGCGAGCTCGAGCGAGCCGCCGCCGATGTCGCAGACGACGTGGCGCCCGCTCCCGAGGTCGAAGTGCGCCTTGGCGCTCAGGAACGAGAGCCACGCCTCCTCCTCGCCGCTGATGACGCGCGCCTGCAGCCCCGAGGCGTGCCGCACCCGCTCGAGGAAGGCCGCGCCGTTCCCCGCGTCGCGCACCGCGCTCGTGGCGACGCACTCGATGCGCGACGCGCCCAGCTGCACCGCGAGCGCCTGCATCCGCTGCAGCCCCTCGAGCGCCGCCTGCATGTTGGCCTCGCCCAGCAGCCCCGTCTCGTCGACGCCGGCCGAGAGGCGCGGCGCCGCCTTCATCTCGTCGACGACGCGGATCTCGCCGCTCGGCGTGACGTCGGCGATGATCGCGCGGATCGAGTTCGAGCCGATGTCGATCGCGGCGATGCGCCGCGTCCCCGCGGCGGCGACGGCGGGGTGGGGGACGGGAGGCGTGGGGGACGGCGTGCGCTCGGTGGCCATGCGGCGGGAAGGTGCGGTGCCGGGAACCTAGGGCGCGCGAGCCGCCGCGCCAGCCGAGACCGTCCCGCGCGCGACGGCCGATCGCCTCGCGCGCACCGCGCGCGTCAGGGCGCGACCGCGGCCGACGCCGGCGCCTCGAGCCCCGCGAGCGCGCGCCGCCGCATCGCCGCGGGGATCGGCGCGTAGCCGAGCGCGTAGGCGTCGTCGTCGCCGCGCTCGAGCGCCCAGCGGACGAAGCGGCGCGCCGCCGCGACGCGCGCCGTGTCGCGTCCGGCCATCGGCACGACGAGCCAGCTCAGCGACGCGATCGGGTAGCTCTCCGCCCCCGGCGCATCGACGATCGACGTCGCGAACTCCACCGTGTCGTCGATGCTGCCGAGCATCGCCTCGGCCGCCGCGCGCAGGTTCCCCGTGGCGGGCGTCACCCACGCCCCCGCGTGGTTGCGGAGCCGCGCCGCCGGGAGCCGGTTCTGCACGGCATACACCGCCTCGACGAGGCCGAGCGCGTGGGGCGTCGCCTTCACCTCGGCGGCGACCCCCTCGTTGCCGCGCACCCCGGTGCCGACCGGCCACGCCACCGCCGTCGCGCGCCCCGGCCCGGCCGCCCACGCGGGGCTCACCCGCGCGAGGTAGTCGGTGACGACGTACGTCGTCCCGCTGGTGTCGGCGCGGTGGACGACGCGCAGCGGCGCGTGGGGGAGCGCGATGTCGGGGTTGAGCGCGACGAGGCGCGCGTCGTCCCAGCGCACGATGCGCCCGAGGAGGATGTCGGCGAGCGTCGCGCCGTCGAGGTGGAGCGTCCCCGTGACGCCGGGGAGGTGGTAGGTGACGGCGACGCCGCCGACGACCATCGGGACCTGCCGCACCGCGCGCGACGCGAGCGCGCGGCGCGCGGCGGCGTCGAGCGGGACGTCGGTCGCCGCGACGTCGAGCGTGCCGTCGACGAGGCGGCGCACCCCCTCGCCCGAGCCGACGGTGCGGTAGTCGACGCGGGTCCCCGTCTCCCCGAGCCAGCGGGAGAACCAGCGCGTGTAGACCGGATACGGGAAGGTCGCGCCACCGGCGACGAGGTCGACGCGGGCGTCGTCGCGGGCGGCGCGCGGGGCGGGAGCGTCGCACGCGGCGAGCACCACGCCGGCGAGCGCGGCGACCAGGCCGCGGGCGGTCGCGCCCGCGCGACGGAGAGGCATCGCGTTCAGAGGTCGTTCGCGAAGCTCATCAGCTTCACGCGCCCGTCGCGCTCGAGCACGAAGCGCGCGAGCGACACGCTGTCGCGCGCCCCGCCCGGGCGGCGCAGCACGGCGACGCACGGGCCGCGCATCGTCCCCGTCCCGACGGGGATCGCCGTCGGCCCGCACCGCACCGCGCTCACCTCGGCGGTGCCGCCGTCGCGCAGCACCAGCTCGCGCGCCCGCGCGAGCCCGGCGCCGGCGCGCAGCTGCATCATCTCCCACGCGACCGCCGGCATGAGGCGCTGCCCCGCCTCCGGGCTGTCGGCGTAGTAGAGCCACGCGAACTCGCGCTCCGTGATGGTGAGCGAGTCGACTGCGGCACGGTCGCCGGCGGCGAGACCGGCGGCGTAGGCCCGGAAGAGCGCGAGTGCGGTCGGTGCGCCGCCGGCGAGCGCCGTCGGCCCCTCGCCGCCCAGCTTCGCCTTCCAGCGCCGGAGCGCCTCGGGCGGGGGGAAGATGCTGTCGACGACGTAGCCGGGGATGCGGCGGAGCGAGTCGGCCGAGGCGATGACGGTGCCGTCGCTGCGACGCTCGACCATTCGCGGGTCGACGCCGGCGGGGACCCACGCGAGGCTGTCGGGGCGGGCGGCATCGCCGGCGCCGGGAGCGCAGGCCGCGGCCGCGAGGAGGGTGGCCGCGAGCGCGGCGAGTCGGGAAAGGGCGCGAGGCATCACGAGGAGGAACGAAAAACGCTCGGGGGACCCGGGGCCAGCGCCCCGGGCCCCCCGAGCGGACTTTCGAGGACTCAGTTCCGGCGGTACGAGGTCCAGCCGGTCCACCACTGCTCGCCGATCGGCGTCGCCGGGTTGGCGGCGCCACGGAACGCCGTCCCCGAGAGCGTGCCCCCGAAGAAGCCGCCGGCACGAGCCGAGATGCGGGCCGGGAACGTGGCGAGGCCGCCCGTGCGCGCGAGCGTGTTGGCCGTCGACGGCGTCCAGTCGAAGGTCGCGTCGTTGGCGATCACCGTGCTCGCCGACGGGACGCCGACGAAGTTCGCCTCGACCGTCGTCGCGACCGAATCGATGCTGCGGCCGGTCAGGCGGCCGCCGTTGCCGAAGCGACGCGCGTTCGCGTCGGCCACGGTCTCGAACGAGAGCGAGTCGAGCGTGCGCCCCTGGCCCGCGCCGCCGTGCTCGACGAAGAGCACGTTGCGGATGTCGAGCGAGTCGTCGGTGAAGCGGGTGAGCGTCTCGGGGTTGAAGATCGAGATGCCCGCCTCCGGCCAGCGGCCGATGATGCCGTTCACCCAGACGCCGCCCGTGCCGCGACGGATGTTGGCACCGAGGCCGCCGTCACGCCCCGCGCGCGGCGGGAGGACGCCCTGGCCCGGGCCGATGAGCGTGAAGTTCGCGAAGACCGGGACCGAGAACGGCGTGCTGTTGAAGCCGTTCGCGCAGGTGCCGGCGGTGGCGCCGCAGCCGTCGACCTCGAAGCCGCTCTGCTCGGCCGAGAGGTTGCCGACGTTCCCCGGGCGATCCTCGACGCGGGGGCCGGTCTGGAGGCCGATGAGGAACTGGTTGCGGCCGCGGTAGCCCTCGGCGGCGTCGAAGTGGTCGTCGCCGGCCTCGTACGAGACGAGGTTGCGGCCGTCGACCGTGCCGCCGAACCACTCGAAGTGGTCGTCGAGGCCGCGCAGACACTGCACGTTCTGGATCTGCGTGCCGCGCCCGACGGCGTACATCGAGAGGCAGTTCAGCTCGACGTTCACCTGCGCGGCGGCGCCGGCGAACTCGATGCGCACGAAGTTGAGCGAGCCGCTGTTGTCGCCGTCCGCGGTGCCGCCGTTCCAGCTGATCGTGTCGACGGGCGTCGGCCCCTCGACGACGGTGCGGCCGGTGCGGTTCGACGTCGCGTTGCCCACGATGACGACGCCACCCCAGTCACCCGGGAAGGCCGGCTGGCCGGCCTGGCGCGCCGACGAGGTGAAGACGATCGGGGCGCTGCGCGTCCCCTCGGCGATCAGGCGCGCGCCGCGGAGCACGACGAGCGCGGCGACCGTCGGGTTGGTGCCGTCGGCGACGGCCGGGCCGATGATGCGCGTGCCGGGCTGGATCGTGAGCGTCGCGCCGTTGGCGACCGAGATGATGCGCGTCAGGCGATAGACGCGGTCGGCGGTCCATGTGGTGGCCGTCGTCACGTCGGCCGTCACGTCGATCGTCCCCGCGGCGCCAGCGGCGAGCGTCGCGCCCGAGACCTCGGGCGAGAAGACCGAAGTGTCGGTGCCGCGCACCGTGGCGACCTGGTAGCGGTAGGTCGTCGACGGGATCAGCCCCGTGTTCGTGAACGTCGTCGCGGTGCCCGTGACCGCGTTCGGGATGACCGTGGGCGTGCCACCCGTCGCGCCCTCGAGGCGGCGCACGACGTAGCCGGTGGCGCCGTTGACGGCGGTCCAGCTGACGGTGAGCGAGGTGGGGGTGGCGCCGCCGACCGTGACGTTGGTCGGGGCGGCCGGGCGCGACGGTGCGTCGTCGTCGTCGCCGCACGCGCTCAGCGCGAGCGAAGCGAGGAGGACACCGGCGAGCGGACCGCGACGGAGGAAGCTCGACATGGAGAGGACGGTGGACTGTGTCCGGAGGAGGGAACGACCGGCCGCCGACGGGAGCGGCTCGGCTGGGACCAAATGAAGAGGGTGGCACCGCGCGCTTCCGTGACGGCCATGTCACGGTCACGTCAACGGGCCACCCTCCGGCTCAGGTCGCGGGCGACGCCCGCCGACCCTCGGTCAGTTGCGCCACTGCAGGCCGAAGGAGACCTGGCGGCCGAGGCGCCACTCCTGCCGCGTGAAGCCCCCCTGGTCGAGGCGGAAAGGCGCGTCGAGGAGGTTGCGCCCGTCGAGGCGGAGCGCGACCTGCCGCCCGACCGGGATGCGCAGCGAGAGGTCGACGAGGTTGCGGGGCTGCTCGTAGAGATCCGGGAAGGGGATCGTGCCGGCGGAGAAGATGCGCGGCCCGACCACGCCGTACTGCAGCGTCGCGCTCGTGCGGCCGTCCGTGCTCGTCCAGGTCGCGCCTGCGTTCACCACCCACGGGGCCTGGCCCACCATCGGACGGTTGGCGTTCGTGTTCGCTGACTCGCCCTCGCCGATGCGGATCTCGCTCTGCATCACGGTGACGTTGCCGAAGACCGTGAGCGGCGAGAGCGCCGCCGCGAAGGTGCCGAGGTTCTTGCGCACTTCGGCCTCGACGCCGTAGTTGAAGGCCGAGCGGGCGTTGAAGAACGAAATGAGCTGCTCCGTCCCGCCCGTGGCGATGTCGATGCGCTCGATCGGGGCGTCGAAGTTCTTGTAGAACGCGCCGAAGCTCAGCACCTCGCCGGCGCTCGGGTACCACTCCCACTTGGCGTCGTAGTTCTGGATCAGCGTGCGGCGCAGTTCGGCATTGCCCCTCGTGATCGCGCTGCCGACGACGTCGAGGAACTGGACGGGCGAGAGCTCGCGGTATTCCGGGCGGGCGAGCGTCTGCGTCGCCGACAGGCGGACCGCGCTGTTCTCGGTCGCCTGCACGTTCACGACGAGCGACGGGAGGACATCGGTGTTCCGCAGGCGCGCCGGGAAGCGCGACCCGTTCGAGAGGAACGTGGTCACCTGGATGTCGGCATCCTCCACGCGGGCGCCGCCGATGACCTTGATGCGGCTCGTCATCGGCCACTCCGCCATCGCGTATCCCGCGTACAGCCGCTCGGTGGCGCGATACTCGCCGTCCTCGGCCACGTTGCCGACGCGCCAGGCCGACGCGGTCGGCGCAAGGAGCGCGTCACCGAAGAGGGGGTCGATGGGCCCGCTGCGCGCAGCCTCGGACAGTGCGCCGGCGCGGGCGAGCAGGAGAAACTGGCGGTTCACGGCGTCACGATCGGTCGCGCGCCCCTGCGCCCCGAACTTGAGCACCACCGGCGACGCCTCGTTGCCAAGGCGCAGGCGGTAGTTGGTGCCGAGCACCCAGTTCGACTCGTTCAGCCTGCCGAAGGTCTTGCGCAGCCCTTGCGGATCCTCCTCCGGCAGCACGAAGGCGCCGCCGTCGCGGAAGCGCGCGCGCACGTGGTCGACGCGATCCGGCTCGAGGCGGTTCACGCCCGACGAGGTCACGTTCCAGTCGAGCGCGTGCCGGCCGAACTCGTGCTCG
>ERZ1066121.615-NODE-615-length-31512-cov-12.961598_pt1 | contig 31512 bp, 24 predicted proteins | sample MGYA00382768_ERZ1066121 | MGnify/ENA primary metagenome ERZ1066121 (study PRJEB33369, sample SAMEA5778351) | biofilm metagenome | biome: Industrial cooling water; feature: Water cooling tower basin; material: Biofilm | place: United Arab Emirates | collected...
AACCAGGCTTCTTGTTGTAAATTACGCTAAGTATGAAAATTGTCGTAAAGAAGCCAAAGAAACCAGGCTTCTTGTTGTAAATTACGCTAAGTATGAAAATTGTCGTAAAGAAGCCTGGTTTCTGGACAATCAACTATCCGGTAGTGAAATAATTGAAGTAGAAGTGTGTAATAAGCGACAAGTTCTGTACATCTGAGGCAGTGTTCAGTTTATGAAATTTAGTGTCGTAATTACGACGTATAACCGTTTGAAATTACTGCAAAGGGCAATAAACTCAGTTTTGCAGCAAACAATTGACTGTGAAATAGTAGTTGTGGATGATTGCTCTATTGATGGAACACGCCAATTTGTAGAGACTTTGTGTGACGAAATGTACGCACGCGAAGATTTTCGGTTAATTTACTATCGTAATTCTGAAAACTCAGGACATGCTGCCACGGTAAATATTGGAGTTGAGAAAAGTAGTGGGGATTGGATAAAGTTTTTGGATGATGATGATTACTTGGCGCCTAACTGTTTAGAAGAAATGGGCAAAGCAATTATACTTAATGAGAATGCTGCCATTTGCTCGTGTATTGCCGCTCAAGTAGATGACAATGGTGTTGAAAAAAGTCACACTCCACAACTTGGCCCAGGCAAAGCATATTACATCCCACAAGCTGACATTCATTATGGAATGCTGCTGGAAATTATTCCTTTTGGTACACCTGTACAAGTAGCTTGTAGGCGCCAAGCTTTTTTAGAATCGGGTGGATGGGATATTAGTATGACGAGTTGTGATGATATAGATTCTTGGATTCGGATTAGTCAGTTTGGGGATGCGATTTTTTTGAATCAATGTCTCGCGTATCGCACCCAATGGGATGGGGGGTATGACCAAAAAATAGCTTATTTGAAGCGACTTGATACGAATATATTGATGAAAGAGAAAATTTATGCTTTGGTGGATGCGACCCATAGCCAAAAAATTCCAAAGCTTGAAAATATACGAAGTTATCTCAAACTGCATTGGATGCTAGTGGCACTTAAAAACAAAAATATTCACACTGCCGTCAAAATATTTGAGCCAGCGATTTTATCTCAAAGCGCTTGCTGGTTACTAATTAACGCTTTACTGATTCGACGCTGGCGCCATCAAAATACCCAAATTCGTAAATTCATTTTAATACATTCGTAGAGACGTGTAAACCGCAGGTTTTCCCGCAGGGATTAATCACGTCTCCGGTTCAGGAGCGTTTCTATCCAAAAAATTTCTTCGGCACCCCTAAACGAAATAAAATCGGCTTCCAGGAGCGTAAATTGAAAAAATCGTGTAGCATAACGTAGAAACAGGGAATAATAAACAGTGTTAATACTGTTGCTAAAGATAACCCTGAAAACACTACTACACCTAAAGGTTGTAAAAACTCAGAACCTTCACCAATTCCCAATGCCAAGGGAAACATACCCAAAACGGTAGTAATTGTAGTCATTAAAACTGGACGTAAACGTTGTGGTGCAGCTTCTAATATTGCAGTTCGACGGTTAATACCTTTTTGTTCCCTAAGTTGATTTGCGAGTTCAACCATAATAATAGCGTTGTTTACTACAATACCAACTAGTAAAACTGCTCCGACTATAACCGTGGCGCCAATTGCGGTTTTAGTAATATAAAGTCCAAAAATGCCTCCAGCTAACGCGAGTGGAATTGTAAACATAATTACTAGCGGGTCGATGAGCGAGTTGTACTGTACTGCCATTACCACAAATACGAGAAATGCAGCTAATCCTCCTAATAATCCGAGTGAACCTTGCAACTGTCGATTTGATTCAACCGCAGCACTAGGTAAAACTGTTACACCTTGTGGTAGTTTAAGATTACTAAATACTTGATTAACTTGGCTAATCGCATCACTAAGACTGGCGCCTTCACTCAAGTTACCGGCAATTAAGAACACCTGACGCTGATTAATACGTTGAATTTCTCCTGGTGCCTGACCTTCGACTATTTGGGCAACATCACTAAGACGAACTTGGCGATTACCATCAGTAAATAAAGGTATTCTTTCTAATTGCGAGCTATTTGTAATAGACTCTTCATCTAACTGCACCCTCACATCAACTAGACGGTTGCCACGTTGTAACTGAGTTGGGGTACTACCTTCGATGGCAGTTTGAATTGTGTTGCCAATATCTGTAGTTGTTAATCCTAAAGCAGCGACTCTTTCCCAGTCAGGACGGATTTGAATTTCTGGTTGACGTGCATCAGCATCAGGACGAAATCGCGCGGCTTGCACTTTTTCTTCTAAAGCGCTTAAAACTTGTTGACCAGCTTGTTGCAAACTTCGCTCATCATTCCCTTGAAGGATAACGTCAATATCGGCACCACGAACAGGTGAGTTACTAAGTATCAAACCTCGAACTTGTCCAGGTGCAAGACGCAGACGAATTCCCGCTAGGTTCAATTTGTTAAATTCTTTAGTAACTTTTTCAACATACGCTTCTACATCTGTTCCCGCTTTCAGGGTAATAGTGCTTGAGCTTCGTAGTGGGTTTTCGCTGGTGTTACTACCAAATAACGCTCCACCCACAGTGGAAAACACATATTCAGTTTCAGGCTGTTTAGCTAAAATGTCATCAACTGCGGTCATTACCTTACGGTTAGTTTCCAAAGGAGTACCGGGAGGGAACTGAGCATTTAAATTTGCTTGTCCAGTGTTGATACGAGGTAAAATTTCTTGAGGAATTTGTGGCGCCATCCATAAACTACCACCACCGAAAAGTACAACCGCAAGTCCCACAGCTAACAAACGGTAGCGCAACACCTGATTTAAGAAACCACCATATCCTTTAGTTGCACCTTCAAAGCGATAATTAAATTCGCGCAAAAACCAAAATTTACCTATTCCACTCGAAAAACGCCAAGCTAACATCCGCGAAGTTAACATTGGTACTACTGTCACAGCAATTAAAATTGAAGCTGCAACTGAAAAAGTAATTGTGAGAATCAATTCATTAAATAGTAATGAAATAAATCCACCAATCAGTAAAAACGGTAACACAGCGACTAAGTTAGTACTTGTAGAAGCAATAAGTGCTGACTCAACTTCGCTACTGCTTTTCTGGGCTTGATTTATCATTTCCTGTTGGTTCAAGCGGCTTTTGCTGTCTTTGCCAGGAGTCACACCTGCCCCCTCAGCAATGTTTTCCAACATCACGATAGAGTTATCAACAACAATACCCACACCTAGTGCCAAACCACCTAAGCTGAATACATTTATAGATAAACCAAATAACCCCATGAAAATAATTGCTGCAAGAGTAGCGAGGGGAATAGCCATGACAATAATAAAAGTTTGGCGTAGCGAACCGAGGAATAATAAAACAGCTAAAGCAGCTAAACCGGCGCCAATTAAACCAGAACTAGTAACATTAGAAATGGAATTACTAATAAACCTTGACTCATCTAACGTTGCCGTCAACGTCATTTCTTGAGGTATTACACCCGACCGTCTGAGTTCATCTAATCTCTTCTTAACACCATCAACAACATTAATAGTGTTAGCATCTGGTTGCTTCTGAATGCTTACTTTTACTGCTGGTTGTTTATTTAAAAAAGCAAACAGTCGTTGATTTTCTGTGCCATCAATAACAGAAGCAAAGTCACGGAGATAAACACGTCTACTTGGAGTCTGAGTTGAAGTTGAGGTTGAAGTTGAAGCCGAGGAACTTGAAGAATTAGAAGCGGCAGAAGAAACTTCAAACGAAAGATCACGAATTTCATCAGCGGTTTGGAAACGTCCGACTGTACGGGTAAGAGGTTCAGAATTTTGACCAAATATTCTACCGCCAGAGATATCTTGGTTACGGTTTTGCAATTCATCTAAGATATCAGTCAAACCAACACCCAACGCTTGCAACCTATCCAAATCTATATTGACATTAACTTCTTCTTGAACTCCCCCCGATACATCAACCCCTGCAACTCCTGCTACTACACTAAGTTCACGTGCGAGTTCTTCTTCGGCAAATACACGCAACTGAACTGCTTCCAATTTAGGTGAAGTCAAAGCAAATTCATACACAGGTAACTGCGAAGGGTCAACTTTGAAAATGCGCGGTTCTTCAATAGTGTCAGGTAAATTGCTTCGTGCGCGGTTAAAAGCAGCAGTCGCATCATTCAAAGCTTGGTCAATATTACCTCCTGGCTGAAAGAACAAATTCAAATTAATTTGTCCTTCCCGCGTTTGTGAGAATATTTGTACCACTCCCTCTGTTGCTGCAAAAGCTTCTTCCAGAGGTCTTGTGACTTCATCAATGGCCACCTCTGGTGATATTCCAGGCGCCGTAATATTAATACCAATGCGCGGATAAGTGATTGATGGTAGTAAATCAACTGGTAACTTCAGGATGAAAAAGACACCCATTACAATCACCGCTAGCGTCAACATCAATGTACCGATATGCTGACGTATCGAAACCGCGCTAATACTAAATCCTGTGGTGTTAGTTTGCTGCATATAGAGTAGAGAGTGCTGAGTGCTGAGGAGCCATCGCCGTGGGCGGCTCTGCCGACTTGAGGCGAATGGCGTTGCTGAGTGCTGAGACCCAACATTAATTTACGTTTTGTTATGATTTCTCTGAAAGAATCGAAAGCCCGACGGTTTCACCATCTTTGAGAGGTTTACCGCTTCTGAGTACAAAAGACTCGCCTGCTTGCAACCCTGATAAAATTTCAACGTTTCCATTACTTCTTTGTCCAAGCGTCACAGTTCTTGCGCTTACCGTTGGTTTATCGGCGCCTTGTTGCAGCACAAATATCGTCCCTTGACGACTTTGATTTTCTTCTTGTTTTGCTTTATTTCCTGATGCGCTTTCAGCTAGTGCTGTCAACGGTATAACTACTCGCTGTGCGATATTAGTATCAAAAGCTACTCTTGCTAAAAGTCCGCTGCCTATCTTGGCATTGCTATTTGGTATTTCCACCTCAACTGGTATTAAGCGCGCGGTAGCATCTGCAACTGGGGAAATGCGGGCAACTCTACCTGTATATGTTTGATTAGGAAATGCATCTAAACTGACTCTTACTGATTGTCCAACTCGAATATTCCCTATTTCTAACTCTGAGAGTTGAACCACAACCTTGACGCGGCTAAAATCGCTAATTTTTAAAACTTCATTACCTGGTTGTAGTAAGTTACCTGGTTCGGAAACTTTTTCTGCCACTACACCATTAATAGGAGATATTAACCGAGCATAAGAGCGTCGTTTTCTAGCTTCGGCTACAACTGCTTGTTGGGCAACAACTCGACCTTGAGCAGTTGCAACAGCTTGTTGTTCTGTACTAACTTGTGAAATTGCTGCACGCAAAGCTTGGGCAGCAGTTTGTGCTTCGGTGCGACTCGTTTGTGCAACTTGTTCAGAAATGGCACCTTCTTTAAATAATTGCTGTTGACGGTTAGCATCAGATTGCGCTTGCACAAGTTCTAACCGTAAGCGTTCAACTTCGGCTTTTCGGTTGACTATTTGCGTATTCGTCCGAGCAACTTCTGATCTTAACGAAGCAAGTTCTGCTTCTGCTTGATTTAATGCTGTTACTAACAGCGCATCATCTACCTGTCCAAGCGTTTGTCCCTGCTTAACAGTGCTACCCACATCAACCGAAAGCGCTAATAGTTGTCCTTCTATTTGTGAGCGCAATGATACAGTTCGATATGGCGCCGTTGTCGCAGTAAACTCTGGTTTTTCTTGCAGTACGCCTGTTTTAGCTATTGCTACATCTACAGGTGTCGCTCTATTTGCAGTTGCTTTCTGTTGCTGCGATTGTGCATCTGCTTTATCCTTGACTCCGGCGCCGCAACCTGCACACAAAAACCCAAGACCAAGTAAACAAGTAACTAATAATTTATTACTTTGTATCCTTTTAGTATAAAAGTATTTACCCACGTCAATTTTCACGTTAATCACCTAGCTAACGTCTGAATAAGCTTTCATTGATAAAAAACCAAATATACGAACGAACGACGAACTTGAGTTTTATTACCTATAGCAACTAACACTCGCATATTCGTTATTAGTACAAATAATACGGGTGCTTAACAATATGTACTGAGTGACAGATTAGATTTAAGTATACTATAAAGATTCTTAAGTTATGTTAACTCTATCAAAGGATTGAAAATAAGCTTATTTCTTAGGTTCAGTCAACTACTTGCTGTATGGGTATCTGAATACAAAACTCGGTTCCTTGTCCAAGCGCAGAAAAACACTCCAATCTCCCATGATGTTTATCAGCAACGATTTGATAGCTGATAGACAGACCCATACCGAATACGTGGAGTTTTTGGCTCTTCCAGGTCTACCGATAATAACTACTCTTGGATAGTACTCTTTTAGAAGACAATCCATAACTGAAATATCTCCGTATTTATCTGTCTGAAAAGGGTATGTCATCTTCATCCTCTAAAAAAGAAAAAACTTCAGATTTTAAATCAAGTGGTAATTGTTATTTAAGTTTAGCATTAAGGTCAATAAACACCTGTTTTAGAAGTGTAAGACGGTTATTTCCAAAAAATAAATTACTGAATAAAGCAATTAATAAGGGCGCCCATATCTTATGGAATGGCTGCCCTAAATTTCCAAGTCTTACCGCAGCATTGAGTTTATGTTGTGAACATAAAAATTTGACATCTGGACTCAATGCTTTATTTACGTAAATTTTAGCAATTTATTATGTCTAAATCTATATATCACATTACCCACATCAAAAATCTAGAGTCTATTCTTAATACAGGTGGATTAATTGCCAACAATACACTAAAACAGCAACAAATTAACTATCTCGACATCGCCCATAGAAATATCCAAGACCGACGTGCCCAAAAGCTTGTCCCTTGTGGAAAGGGCGGATATTTACACGATTATGTTCCCTTTTATTTTGCGCCGCGTTCTCCAATGCTTTATACAATTAACAAAGGTAACGTGGAAGGCTACGAAGAAGGACAAAATCCAGTGATTCACTTGGTTTCAAACGCTGAACTCGTTGCAGCCAATAATTTAGACTTTGTTTTTACAGATGGTCATGCTGTAATGGCTTATGCTGAATTTTACAAAGACTTGCAACAACTAAGCGTTATTGATTGGAAGCTGATGCAATCGAAATACTGGTCTAACACCAATGATGACCCAAACCGTAAATACCGACGACAAGCTGAATTTTTGGTGCATCAATTTTGCCCTTGGAAGCTAATTACACAAATCGGTGTAGCAAATAATACGGTACAGGTAGAAGTTCAGCAAATATTACAAAAATTTAATTCCCAAATTCCTATTCAGGTTTACCCCGGTTGGTACTATTAAGCGAATATGATTGATTATATAGTACATAAGTGTTGTTAGGCTGTGAAAAATGATTGAGTTTAAGCAAGGCAACCTGTTGGAAGAAAAAGCTGAAGCCTTAGTAAACACGGTTAATTGCGTAGGTGTCATGGGCAAAGGTATTGCCTTGCAATTCAAAAGAGCCTACCCTGAAAACTTCCGTGAGTACGAAAAAGCTTGTAAAGCGAAGCAAGTGCAACCAGGGAAAATGTTTACGTTCCCTACAGGTAATTTATTTAATCCTAAATATATTATTAACTTTCCAACAAAGCGCCATTGGAAAGGCAAATCTAAAATAGAAGATGTTTCTCAAGGATTAATGGCACTAGTCGCGGAAGTTCAGCACTTAGAAATCACATCAATAGCGATACCACCTCTAGGATGCGGGAACGGTGGTTTAGATTGGAACTTGGTCAAACCGATGATTGAGTCAGCATTTGCACAGCTACCAAATATACAGGTTATTATTTATGAACCATCCGGCGCCCCAAGTGCAGAAAGTATGCCTGTTGCAATAGATTTGCCCAACATGACTCGCGCGCGTGCTTTATTTATTAGCGTGTTGGAAGCATATGGAATTCTCGGTTATGAATTAACCAAGCTTGAAGTTCAAAAACTTGCTTATTTTCTACAACAAGCAGGGGAACCCTTAAAACTTAAATACACGAAACATATATATGGTCCTTACGCCAATAACCTTAATCATGTTTTGAAAAATATCGAAGGGCATTACATTCGGGGTTATGGGGATGGGACTGGTAAGGGAGAAATTCACGTATTGCCAGAAGGTAGAACAGCCGCACAAGCTTTTTTAGAAACCGAAGCAGAAGCCCAAGAACGTTTGCAGCGGGTCAGTAACTTGATATATGGTTTTGAAACTCCTTATGGGATGGAGCTTTTGGCAACAGTTCATTGGGTTGCCCATTTTGAACCAAACCCTGCGTGTAATAGCGAACAAGCAATAACACTTGTGCATGAGTGGAGCGAAAGAAAACGTAACGTTTTTAAACCCCAACATATTGAAAAAGCCTGGGAACAGTTACAAGCACAAAACTGGTTAAATCCAAAGTGAGAATTTAAATTGTAGAGACGTGATTAATCCCTACCCTTCGGTATATCCGAAGGATAACGGGAAATCCTGTGGATAACACGTCTCTAACCCACGCGAATTCGGGGGTTAGGGGGGGATCAAATTATTAGAACTCACAATATAAAACCACACTCCACCCAAGGGAGACGTGACATGTCACGTCTCTACATTATGATTTAGGGGGTTCTGACGATATAGGGGGAAGGAATAGCTTGCGCTTGACCAGCATTAACTAAAGCTTGGTAAACAAAAGCTGCGACTTCTGCACGTGTTGCTTGACGAGTTGGGTTGAGTTGTCTCACGGTAGGATAGTTGACTACTAATCCTCTAGAGGTTGCGGCTGCAACTGGACTAGCTGCATAATTAGGAATACGAGCAGCATCGCTAAAGAAAGAATTAACGCTAACGTTAGGAGCAGTTAAACCTAAGCCATTGGCTAGTGCAACAAGTACTTGTACACGTTCGATTTGTTGCGCTGGTTTAAATGTACGGTCAGGATAACCAGAGATAAAACCACCACGTGCGGCAGTTTGAATTACTTGGAAAGCCCAAAAGTCATTCTTTACGTCTGTAAAGTTAACTGCTTCTCTTTTTGCTGCTGGGTTAAAGGCTTTAGCAATAATAGCCGCAAATTGCGCGCGTGTTACTGGTTCGTTTGGTTTGAAGGTGCCATCGGGGAACCCGGCAATAATATTACGCGAAGCCAATGCTTCAATATGCGCTTTTGCCCAATAATCAGCAGTTACATCTTTGAAAGCTGTTGTACCTCCTACTACTGGTGGTGGTTCAACTTTTGCCACAACTAATTCGACTTTACCTAAAGTGCGGGTTGGGTCTACATCGTTACCAACAGCGGTAATAATTTTGTTTGTAGTGAAGTTATAAATATCAAAGAACTTTTTCGGGTCTTTTTTGCCGTTGTTGCGAATTAGGTTTTTACCTGGACTTTCTTGGGTACCTAAGTCTGGTTCTGCATTTTGAATTGCTATCAAACCGTGGTCACGGTTATCTTGAATGACGTTGTTTCGCAATACTGGTTTAGCTGTACTACTAACTACAATACCACCGTTGTTCTGAGTAATTTGGTTATCAGTAATTAAAGGTGATGCGCTGTCACTAACTGCAATTCCAAAACCTGTGTTTTGAAACAGGTTGTTACGAAGTTCACCTTTGGCATTTTTAGCGACTGAAACGCCATTGCCTTGGTTAAGAGTAAAGATATTATTTTCGATTTTAGGATTACCTGTACCTGTGACAAAGACACCTTCACGAACGCTTTGTGTAAAAGTACTATTTTGAATAGTTGGATTCGTCGATTCTACCCATACTGCGGTTCCGCGTCCGTTAGGGTTCGTAACTGTGACTCCAGAAACTACCGCGTCATTACCTGCCAAAATTGTAATATTCTGACGTGCAAAAGTACGGCTCGTGTAAAATCCACCGCCACTTATTAACACTGTTTGACCTTTAGAGTTGTCATCCCCCCGTAGAGTGATTCCTGGATTTAAGGCAATTGGGAATGTTTCACCACTTTCGGCGTTATAAGTTCCCGGCGCCAATTGAATAATGGTACCTGGTTGTGCGCTTTTTAAGGCAAAACTAATCGATTTAAATGGTGTTGCTTCAGCGGTTCCGGCGCCTGCCGCATCATTGCCAGTTGCTGAGTTAACATATAGTATAGTACCAGTAGCAGGAGCCTGAGCGGTACGAGTTGGAACTTGAGCGTTGGTAGCACCATTGTTGAGAAATGCTGGCACGATGGTAGAGGCGCCAGAAGCTACGATTAAAGCGGATAAGATAGCGGGCAGCGCACGTTGCTTGGTCATACGGTTGCTGTGTGTGAAAGAAAAATTGTTATTGCGTTGATTGTGTAAACCCTGACGTGTCATCTGATTCGCGTCTATAAATTTGCTGAAAAGTTGGCCAAAGCGAGTCGGGTGTATTTTGCAGCAGTATTGCTATCAAACCCATGCAAAACTATACCGGAAGACTCGCACATTATCAGCACAGTTCCTTACGAAAATCAGAATTTATATTTATGGGTAGATGACGTTAAAAGCTATTGCTGCAATACATGCAACTAATAAGGTGTAATTATCGTCACATGATAATTAAGTTCAAATATATATAAGTAAATGCTGCGATTTGTATTAATGCGCTATTGCTTGATAATAGCTGCTAGCATGTGCGTGTTTTCCATGACTGCCCCTGTATTTGCTGCAGAACAGATTGTTCTTAAATATCGCGCTTTCCGTCAACCGTTCCCTGTAAGAGAACTTTCGACTCTCGCGGATACTGGGCAACCTTCATTGCCACTACGCGCAGCTTTAGCGTTAGCGAAACAAGACCCTCAAAAAGTTCGTAACTATTTGACGGCGCCTGTAAAAGTAAATCCTGTTATTTTAGAAAGGGTGTTGAATAGCCCTGTTGGGAATGTCATTTTAGACCAAATTAGCTCTGTGATTCATACGCCTACGCGAAAAACCGATAGACAAGCTATGCGAACTGCACTTGTACTATCGGCGGCTAAGGATAATGATATTAAGTTAATTGAAGTTATTAGAAATTATCCAGGAAAAGAAGTGGAAGTAGATGGCGATAATCTTGAAAAAGCTTATCGCCAGTTACGCAGTTTGCAAGGGAGCTTGCAGAATATATTGGGTTTTTAGGGTTAGTACGCTAAATTTTCTAAAGTTTCTCGTAAATACCTTTGTACTTGTTCTTCTCGGCGCAGGTTTTGATACTTGGCGCCTGCTTCGAGTTGCCAACGTAAAAAACCTGAGCTTGCGCCTATGGCTTGTTGCAAGCTGTTCCAAATTTCTGTGTCAGCTATATTGTTATTTGATTCTAAATTAATGTTACCCATTATATATAACTCCGATAGTTGTACTTCGAGAGCGATTGGGGCAAAGCAGTGTAAATTTGCACCCTGAAAAAGCAAAAATTAACTTTAACTTTAACTATTCCTTTATAAAAGTAATCTTGTTTACATAGTAATTCTGTTACATTGATGACTAAACAGAGGAAATTATTACGTAAATTCTGAAAATTCTTCTGAAAATTGTATTTATATCTCTAAATTTAAATTATAAGGGGCACAAGAATAATTGTGCCCACCTAAATACTGATAAATGGAATAGTAAAGTTGGAGATTTTAGAGAAAATCTAAAATCTCAAATTTACTACTTTTTGGTGGAGGCTAGGGTTCGGCGTTTTGTCACCATCTGGAAGCCTTCGATGATGTCACCTTCTACCCAGTCGTTGAACTTGTCGATGCCGATACCACATTCGTAGCCAGCGTTGACTTCGCGCGCGTCTTCTTTCATACGTTTGAGTGAGTCAAGCGCACCCTCGAAGAGTTGTTTGCCTGCACGTAGTACTCGTACTTTGCAGTTGCGTATCAACTTGCCATTTTGAATGTAGCAACCTGCAACGGCGCCACGACCAACGGGGAAGACGGCACGAACTTCGGCAGTACCCAATGCTTCTTCGACCAATTCGGGTTCCAACAAACCTTCGAGCGCATCTTGAATGTCTTCGAGTAACTTGTAAATAATGTTGTACTCTCGAACATCTACACCAGCTTCGTCGGCAGCAGAACGGGCGCCACTTGCGTAGGTAGTATTGAAACCAATAATAACCGCACCACTCGCTGCTGCTAAGTCAATATCAGTTTGAGTAATCTCACCTGCGGCTGAAAGCAATAAGCGAATTTGCACTTCGTTTTGTGGAAGTTGCTTTAATGAACCCACAATTGCTTCGACTGAACCTTGAACGTCTCCTTTCAATATCAAGTTGAGTTCTTTCAGTTCGCCTTCTTGTGCTTTCGCGGAAATACCCGCCAAAGTTACACGTCCTTGCATCAAACGTGATTGACGAATCTTCTCGGCACGTACAGCGGCAATTGAGCGCGCTTCTTTTTCTACCAAGAATACTTCAAACTCATCACCTGCGGCAGGTACGTCACTTAAGCCCAATACCTCTACTGCAAACGACGGTGAAGCTACATCTACTCGCTTGCCGTGGTCATCGACCATTGCCCGCACTTTACCGAACACTGAACCAGCAACCAGAATATCACCGACTCTCAATGTACCGTTTTGAATCAATAAAGTCGCAACAGCTCCCTTCGCTTTATCAAGATGTGCTTCGATAACAGTACCTTTTGCTGGACGATTTGGATTCGCTGATAGTTCTTCAACTTCTGCTACTAACAAAATCATCTCTAACAAGGTGTCTAAATTCTCACCCTTGATGGCGCTGACGGGTACCATAATGGTCTCACCACCCCATTCTTCAGGTGTCATACTATACTGCGTTAGCTCTTGTTTCACGCGGTCGGGCTGGGCGCCTTCTTTATCAATTTTGTTGATTGCGACGACAATTGGCACTCCTGCTGCTTGTGCGTGACTAATCGCTTCTACTGTTTGTGGACGTACACCGTCATCGGCTGCCACTACTAATATCGCGATGTCAGTAACGCGCGCTCCTCGTGCCCGCATTGCGGTAAATGCTTCGTGACCTGGTGTATCAAGGAACACAACTTGTTGCATTTCGCCGTTGTGTTCAACGTCAACATGGTAGGCACCAATGTGCTGAGTAATACCACCTGCTTCACCTGCTGCGACCTTCGTTTTACGAATCGAGTCAAGTAAGGTGGTTTTACCGTGGTCAACGTGACCCATAATTGTAACAACCGGCGGACGACGTTGGAGATTATCTAAATCTCCAGCCTCAATCATTTCGGTGACTTTACGAGCTTCTGCTTCTTTCTCTTGAGTTTCGACGGCAATTTCTAGCTCGGTACAAATTAAGGTGATTGTGGGGATATCGAGGTTTTGAGTAATGCTGACTGGAATACCTTTGATGAAAAGAATTTTAACGATTTCGGTATCAGCTACAGCTATGGCATCCGACAATTCCTGTACGGTCATTGTACCGGTTACTATCAATGTTGCAGGGCGCTCACGCTTGACTTCTGTGTCGTTACGGCGCTTGTTTTGGTCGCGAGAAGAAGAGGAAGAAGAAGCATTAGCTCTTTTTACTGCTCTTTGTTGTTGGGTAACAGCTGCCGAAGTTGGAGCTTGAATTGGTTTAGTTGATTTTGGTTTTGGAGGACGAACAATCGCGTTGCTAACCTGAATCGCAGTTTGTGCATCTGGATCGTCATCATCAAGAAGATCGTCTTCGTCAAATTCTTCTTCGATGAGGGGTTTATTACGCTTCGCTTTGGCTGCTTTAGCTGCTTTTGATTCTTTGGTTTCTTCGATTTCTTCTTCAACCCATTTTTTACCACCTTTACTTGGACGAGGTGGACTTGGGCGCCGAAGTTCGATTGTTTCGTCTGGAATTGTAGTAGTAGTAGTTTGATCGCCAGTTTTTTCGCCACCTGCTGGTCGTGATGGTGCAACTAGCCTTGGTGGAGTTGCAACGGGAACTGCTTCTGGTGCAGAGCGCGAAGGTCGATTTGGGCGGGCGACATCGCTTGGGGCGCCACCGCCACCTCCGGGTTGTCGATTTCCTCTTTCTGGTTTGCCTGCACCACCGCCACCTGGGCGTGCTGGTTTTGGCGTTCCTGACTGCTGTTCGGTAGCTGTACCACCACCACCTTTGTTGCCTTTTGGCTTACTTGGTGGCGCCTCGCTACGGTCGCGTTTCAATATCGGTTTTTCGGTCGGCGCACCAGCTATTATCGCACCCTCGAATTGCGCTTCGGGTCGGCTTGGAGGCGCCGACAACTGTGGCTTCTGGGGTTTCTCCGGTTTGTTACGCGGAGGTGCCGATTTTTCGGGTTTCTCGGCGGCGATTTTCTCAGCGGGCTGATTGGTACTGGGCTTGCTATCCACGTTTACTGCTGGTGCAGGTTGTTGTGTGGAATCAGACGCATTGCGGGCTACGGGTCGAATAGGTGCCGTCGGCTTCATGGGGGAGACTGCTGGAGCGATAGGTCGAGGGTTTGAGGGAGATTTGGCGGATTGGTTATTGCTGAGGCTAAACGCATCAACGGCGTTGGTATTAAAGTTATTTAACAATTTAGGTTTGCGAATTTCTAAAATCTGTTGTTTGGTTGGTGTTGTCGGTCGGTTGTTACCAGTCGAAGATAAATTATTTTTCTGACTGGCGCCATTATCCTTTCTGATATTTGAAGGAGCAGGTGGTCGCTTCTCGGCTTCTAACCGAATGAGCTCTGCCTCTGGTTCTGTAATTGTACTACTATGACTCTTAACTGAGATATTGAGCTGGTCGCAAATTGCTAATAGCTCTTTGTTATCCAAATTCAATTCCTTTGATAATTCATAGATTCTAACTTTGCCGTTGTTCATCCACTCTTCCCCTATAAGAATACAGTTTTTGCGGATGGTCACCAGCGCTATTTGACGCGCATCTCCATCCTTCGGTTACTGCTTTTAGGTTGCCGTTAAATACTGTTTGCCGGTGCCTCCAAGTATATATAGGAAGAGAGATGCTTGTTTTTGTGCTGGCATTACCCACGCGCCTAATCGGTTTAATGCCTTGTGGCTTTTTGTCGCTACCTAGTAGGAGTATCAATTTAATGTCTTTTTTGCTTTGTTACTTTTTTTTTAGTTTACTCGACACAATCAAACAGTGATAATAACCGAGGTTTGAGCAAGAGCTTATGCGATTAAATAATTTTATAATCAGCAAGTAACAACTACTCAACTACTATTGTGGCATTAACCCCGAAGCTACGCACCATTATTTAGACGAGCAATTGAATAAGACTGTTCTTAAACTGCCTTTCGGGGTAACGCTGTTGCGCGGGGTTTTAACCAATATTAACGATTGTAGATTGAACCACTGTCAACCGTTGCCACAAGCTCTGATAAATTTCATCAGAAACCCCTGCGTGCAACGCTCGACCTAATCGATTTTTTTTCTGAGCTGCTCCTAAACAATCGTAAGACGGACAAATATAGGCAGAACGCCCCATGCCCTCATCTAATTGTACCTGTCCAGAAGGAAACACGCGGACAATCCGCCAAAACTCTTCCTTTAAACCGATTTTGCGACAGCTTAAACAACGTCGATAATTAGGTTTCATTATTGTGATACGTTCTTTGCGCGCTTTCTAAACTTAAAAAAAGATGTAATGTTTCTTTGACTCTACTTACTATTGGTACTTAGTGTCAAAGTTTTATCTTCGCACATCTTCCTCTAGGTCGGAGTCCAACTCGTCTAATTCCTCCAAATCTTCATCTAAATCCTCAAAATCTCTCCCTAGTGCCATTTTTTCGTCATACTCTTCGTCCTCCTCATATTCCTCATCATACTCGTCTTCAAGAGCTTCAAGTCGTGCTGCTTCTTCTGCCGCTTTGGCACGTGCCGCAGCAAATTTAGTATCCTCTCCTTCACGGTCGTACTTTGCTTTATCTTTTATATCTATTTTCCAACCAGTTAGGCGAGCTGCTAACCGAACATTTTGCCCTTCTTTACCTATTGCCAAACTTAATTGATCTTCCGCTACTAGTACATGCGTTTGACGAGTTTCGGGATCCATTAGTCGCACTTCGTCAACTCGTGCAGGACTTAAAGCATTAGCAATATAAGTAGCGGGGTCAGGAGACCAGCGAATTACGTCAATTTTCTCACCGCGTAACTCGTTGACTACAACTTGAATTCGTGATCCCCGTGCCCCAATACAGGCGCCAACAGGGTCAACATCACGGTCTAAAGTATCAACCGCAATTTTGGTTCTTGGGCCAACATAACGAGAAGGAGGATTCGCTTCTCTAGCAACAGCGACTATTCGTACTACTTCGTCTTCAATTTCGGGAACTTCATTAGCAAACAAATATACTACTAAACCAGCATCAGCGCGAGATACCAATAGCTGGGGTCCACGCTGCTGCCCTTGAGATACTTTCTTTAAATAAACCTTAAATGTTGCGTTTGCTCGATAGTTATCATTAGGTAATTGTTCGCGCTTTGGCAACTCAGCTTCGACTTCAGGTTGCCCAAATCCGCTGCTAACCGCCAAAATTACAGATTGACGCTCAAACCGCAATACACGCGCTTGTAATACCGAACTTTCCAAGTCTTGAAACTCTTCTTGCACCATTTGACGCTGCTGGTCGCGAAGCTTTTGCGCTAGCACTTGCTTTGTTTGCATCGCTGCCATGCGTCCAAACTCTTCTTTTTTGTCGGGGGTAACATCAAGAATTACTTCTTGCCCTAACTCAGCTCCCTCACCACCCATGTCTTTGACTTGTTCGAGTGAGATTTCGTGGTCTGAGTTAACGACTTGCTCAACAATTGTTTTGGTTGCTACCACACGAAAACCTTGGTCTTCGATATCAAGCTGAACGTCAAAATTATCGAAATAATCTTCGTCAAACTGTCTGCGCTCCATATTTTGAGCGCGTCGATAACGTTCGTATCCTTTTAGCAATGCTTCGCGAATTGCTGCTTGTACAGCCGAACGAGGTAAATTACGCTCACGGCTTATACTTTCGATAAGTTCTTTTAATCCCTGTAACTCAATCATTGACATAGTGAAAATCTCCAAAGAATCAATTTTAATTTAATTGTTTAGTTGTTTCGTTGTTGGCAGTAATTGTGGGTTGCATAGTTGATATTTAAATTTGCCGTGAAAGTTGAGTGCATGTAACTCTTGCATCTCAGACTTTGAGGTGCAAGCCGAAATAACTACGCACTTCGGAGGCGCGTGCCTACTGGTAACAAACCAATAATCAAATAGCGCGCGTAAATTCTGTCAGTTATAAAGCTACCCTTAATATATAGATAGGCGCCGCGTGACAGAAAAAATAATTGCGCTTCTATTTACCTCGACGCTCGTCAAGTTGAACTTTGGTAATTTGAGAGCGAGGAATCTCAACAATTCTTCCTTTTAGGTTCAAAAAAACTTTATTTTCATCCCTACGAATTAGTTGACCTGCCCAGTCCTGTTGTCCTTCATGGGGTGGCGAAGTCGAGACAATAATACCAAAGCCTTTAAAGCTTAGGAATTCCCGGTCAGTAGTCAGTTGTCTAGAAATACCAGGACTAGAGACTTCTAACACATAAGCATCTGGAATAATCGATGCTGCATCTAATGAGGCTTCTAACGCACGACTCATTCGCTCACAATCGTCTAAACCAGTATCCTGCTCTTTATTACGAATATCTACCCGTAAAACAGGAGGACGCTGATTTGTATGAAAAACAGCGCCAACAACTTCTAACCCCAGTTCTTCTGCCACTGGTGTCGCCATTTCAATAACTTGTGGGACTAACGGATGAGTCATGCAATAAATTCCAACAAAAAAAGTGGGCTACAACCCACTTCCTGCGATAAGGATATCTTTCAAGAAGTCTTGTGACGAACCGTTAGATGGTTCGCCTCTATAATCGAGTTTAGCGCATTTCTTCGGTTGCGAGAAGCTATAAATTAACTTTCTTTATGAAACGCGACATGGCACTCGTATTGTTTCATAGTCTCCCTATTCCCTCTTCGGTAGCACAATTTCTGAATGCACCACTGCTTGAACTTTCATCGAGCGCGTTTGCTCAAGCACTTGCTGGATATCTTCTTGGGACAAACGCTGCACATAGTTAAGTTTTACTTCTTCTAAAAAGTCAGAAACTAGACTTTGCAGTTCTGTAATTACATGTTTTTTCTGCATTTCGGCGCCGAGGGTATCAGTAAAACGCTGTAACAACTGGCTAGAAAGACTCGCTGAAACTGGGTCTTCGACGGCGCTAATTATCGCATTATATAGATTTGTGGCAATTTGAGATGCTAGCTGTTCGCTGATTTGAGTTTGAAATTGCGAAACACCAGGTAGTGCTTGCAAATTTTTATACACTGGTGCTTGATTTAAGGCGCCTTCAATATTGTGGCGTAAAATAGCGGTAATTTCGGGCTGAATCTTTGGTAAAACCTGATAAATTACCGTTTGCACCAGAATCGTAGAAATTGCTTCAACTTCATTCACATTATTGATATCAATGTAAGGGCGAATACTTTCTTTTTGAAGTAACCACCGAGTTAATTCACCCCGCTTTACAGAACCCTGAATTTGATTAATCACTCGAACCACAATAATTTCAGTAAATTCTTCTGCGAAGTTAGATACTATACCTCTATGTATTTGCGTGCGAATCGATTGAAAATTAATAATTTTGGCTTTATCAAGACGGATGATAACAGGAATCACACGCAAAATTCGCCAAAATGGTAATATTAGTAATAAATTATACCAGTGCCAAATAATAGCTTCAAGCCAGCTAAACTCAGGATGACGACGTTTGATAAAAAAGCTACTGGCTAGCAGTTCCATGCCGAATATTAACGTGAAGGGGAAGTCAATCCAAAAAAATCTATCAACCAATTCGCCGTTCTCACCAATTTGACGGTAGTAGTTGGTGGCAATTAGCGGCTTAATTCTACGATTGAAAAATTCTATTTCTTGATTCCATCCCTTTTGCTGTAGGTTTGCTTGACTCCAGAACTGAGCGAATGCTTTCTTAGCAGACTTTTCTCCAGTATGGTCACGCATTCGGTTCTTGATTTTTTCTAGCGTTCCACTTTTGTCTGCCAGTGCAAACGGGTTCGTGTCGATTATCTCACTACTCAGGCGCCGTAATTCCTCTAACTGGGCGCCAACAACTTTCGACTCTACTCCTGTTTGACTAACTTGAGAAGAAACAGTTGTGACAGCTGCCAAATAAGCTTCTGTCTCACGATGAGGTTGTATACCTTTAACTGGGTCATACAAACGAGTCAAAGAAGTTAAATTACGTAAGTAAAAATCCCGCCAAGGAATGTAACTTAAATCAAATAAAACAAATCCTAAATTAATTGTGGCAGTAATAGCCATTAATCGCTCAAACCACAGACTCCATCTATTCAAAGGTTTTCGGCTAATCATCTTTTTAAATTACGCTTTAATCTACGGGGTATTATTTTTTATACTCAACACTTCTAGTTAATGGCAAAACTTTCGTTAATTTCAAGTTACCTCTATCGGAGGATGACAGAGCAAAGTCACAATAGATTATTTAAATTAAATTAACATCAGTAAAAATATTCAAAAATCATCAATAATCAATGAAAAACTAGTTACTAACAACAGATTTAATCAACAGGAGTTTTGACCATGTGGTGTGGGATAGGAAAATCTAGTTTTAGCATAGCAACAGCATGTATAGTGTCCGCAGTAGTCGTAATATCCGATACAGCGGATGCAGTACGTCAACGTGATTATACACCGCAGCAATTTCGTGCAGTGTTACGTGGATTAGGTTATGACATAAAAGTTTCTAACGAACCCTTAACAAATGCCGATGCCAAAAAAGCGATTACAGAATTTCAAACAGGGTATAGATTAAAACCAGCCGATGGAGTAGCAGGCCCAAAAACCCAGGACTTTGCCGCGCAAATTATGCAAATTCTACAAGCAAACCTCAACCTGGTAATGAAACCCAATCCTCCTTTACCTCGTAGCCAATACTACAGTACCAGAACAGAAGCAGTAGTAAGAGCATATCAAAAGAAAAACCAGCTAACCGAAACAGGAATAGCTGACCTCGCTTTGAGACAAAAGCTTGACCAAGAAGCAAGTAACATTCTAGAGAAAAAACCAACTGCCAGTCCAACAACCAAACCAACGACCAAACCAACAACAAGACCAACAGGCAAACCAGTAACCAGACCGACACCAAAACCAACTCCAACCCCAACCCCAACCGAAACTGCAACACCCGAAGCGGCGCCAACCGAAACACCAACTCCCGAAACAACACCAACTCCCGAAGCAACAGAAACCCCAACTCCAACAGCAACCCCAACGAGGTAGTAGTAGTTTGTGTCATTAATTTTGGTAGGTTGACTTCTTAATAATTCTTCCTTCGTGCCCTTTGTGCCTTTGTGGTTATTTTTTCCAACACCCCAAAACTTATGATACGAACCTAGTACTCCATATCATAAGTTTTAGGCTAATGTTTTTTTTACCACAGAGACACAGAGTACACGGAGATAAGAGAAATGAACCACAAAGGTCACAAAGAACACAAAGGAAGAAAGAAGAGGAAGTAACCCACCAAATTTAATGACACAGACTAATAATGCTGTAACAACTAATAGTTGGCGCGTTGTTGTGGAGACGCAATTAAATTGCATCTCTAGAGACAAAAAACCCGCCCTATATTAAGACGGGTTTATTAATAAAACTTAAAAAATCAATACTTTTGTACAGGTTCTTCCATTGGTCTGCCTTTTGGAACAGGTAACATCGGGCGCCTGTCATCAAAAGGCATAGGAATATACTGAACGCTAGGTCTACCACCTTGAGGTTGTGGGTACATATCCATCAAAGTGTAAATCGAACGGGGAAGACCAACAGTCACAGGTAAACCCATTTCGGTAGCTTCTTCAACAGTAATCGGATAATCGTGAGTAACACGTCCAGTTGTTAAAGCGTCAATAATACTTTCGATATTCTCTGGTAAAACCTTTTGTTTAGGTATGGAGTCTTTAAGTAATGTCCGTACAAACCGCTGTACCTGCGCTTGGGCTTTACGCGACAAGTCAGCCATAATTAAAGTTTGGTCATCAACTTCGCCAATTGGTTTATCTTCAACAACCTTAATAATGCTAGCAGCAGGGAAATTACCTAACTGTGGGTCAACCGGTCCAAGCACTGCATTCGCATCCATCACAATTTCATCAGCAGCAAGCGCTAACATCGTACCACCACTCATCGCGTAGTGTGGTACAAAAACTGTAACCTTAGATGGATGACGAATCAACGCACGGGCAATTTGCTCAGTAGCTAGTACTAAACCACCAGGTGTATGTAAAATCAAATCGATTGGAACATCATCTGGAGTTAAGCGAATCGCGCGTAAAATTTGTTCAGAATCTTCAATAGTAATATAACGAGATAGAGGAATCCCTAACAAACTGATGGATTCTTGTCGGTGAATAAGCAAAATCACCCGGCTTTTACGTTCCTGCTGGAACTTTTGTAACGAACTGAAACGACGATACTCTGTTTGGCGCCGTTGCCAGATAGGTTGCAGCGAGGAGAGCAAAAGAAAAATCCAGAATAAATCACCGATACCGAAGCCCATAATTATTAATCTTGGTAAAAAAATAGTAGTTGCCGCAACTTATTCTGGCAATTTTCGACTAACCACATTTCTACCTAAAGAGTTAAACTTTGTATTTTCCAACAAATCATCCGTTACATCCGTTGCCAATCTTTGTTACACCAAACCTTAATAGTATTGTCATCACTAGCACTAACAATCTGGCGCCCATCAGGACTAAAAGCCACGGTTCTAATGTAATTATTATGACCAGTTAGAGTACAAATTTCCGTTTCCGTACTTACATGCCAAAGTTTAATCGTTTTATCCCAGCTACCACTAGCTAAGATTTGCATATCTCGACTGAGTGCAACAGATGAAACAGCATGAGTATGACCTGTAAACGTTTTCAAAATTCTGCCTGTAACACCGTGCCAAAATTTAATCGTTTTATCGCTGCTACCACTAATAAGAGTTTCACCAGTTGCATCAAAAGTCAGACTGTTTACAAAAAACGAATGACCTACCAATGTACGTATTTCTTGACCAGTACTAAGAAGCCACAGCTTAATAGTACAATCGGCGCCTGATGACGCAATACATTGACCATCTGGGCTAAAAGCTACAGATAGCACCGCATCAGTATGACCCAAAAAGGTATTAATAACATCACCCGTACTAATAAGGATAAGTTTAACGCTACAGTCAGAACTTCCACTCGCTAAGTACTTCCCATTGGGACTAAAAGCAAGACAATTTACCCAATTAGTATGAGTTTTTAGAGTACGTATATTCTTACCAGTATTTAAAAACCACAGTTTAATAGTATTATCCCAACCACCACTAGCAAGTATTTGCCCATCAGGACTAATAGCTACCGTCCAAACTGAGTCACTATGTCCAGCAAACCAGCGTCCAAAATTGCGGATATTACGACAATTAGATAAATTCCACAGCTTTATATTATTGTCACCACTACCACTCACAATAAATTTTCCATCAGGACTAATTGCCACAGCATGAACCATACCCGCATGTCCTTTAATAGTACGGGTGCATTCCCATGTAAACTGAGGTGTAATTGGTGGTTTGGGTGATTTAAGTATGATTTTGGGTGGGGGTGTGAGGAGTGATATTGTATTAGATAAAAGTGATAACCATTCTTTTACAGATTGAGGACGATACTGGGGTTGCATTGCCATTGCTTGCATAATAGCCCGGTCAACACTAGTACTTATATTCTGATTAAAATGACTTGGTGGTAAAAGTGGTGTATTACGGTTACGTTCGTCAGCACTAGTGGGTACAACACCAGTTAATAAAGTGTATAACGTTGCAGCTAAACCATAAACATCAATATATTCGCCACGTGGCGCCTCAAGTTGGTATTGTTCAGGAGGTGCAAACCCTGGAGTTCGATAGACAGTGTGACGTTGTACAACACCAGGTATAAATTCTCTAGAAATGCCAAAATCTATTAATACAGCTTCTGGTTTGCCCGCACGAATGATAATATTGCGCGGTTTAATATCTCGATGTAGCAAACCTTTTTGATGAATAACAGTTAATGCGTCTCCAATTTGCTGAGTATATAAAAGCGCTTCTTTCTCTGATAATATACCTTGTTCTCTTAACCGCTTGCCTAAATCATCACCTTCGATATACTCCATAACGATACAAGGTAATTCATACTCATCAAAAATATTTTCGATTTGCACAATATGAGGGTGACGACACACTGCAAGACGCACCCCTTCCGAGCGAAAATCTTGCCGTAATTTATCGCGGTGTACTTTCCATGTACGATTATTAATAACTTCCTCTTTCAGAGTTTTGATTACTCGTAATTCTGACGTTTGGTTCCTCGCTAGGTAAGTTATACCTATTCCCCCTTCACCAAGTTTCGATTCAATAATATAGCGTCCACCAAATAACGATTTTCCTCGATTCCAATCCATTTTATATGATAAAAAAACTTGACTTTTCGTATTATTGCCTAACAAACACACTTTCTTCTCTACTTAAATATTTATTGACTTTCAGAACTGTTATTAACATACATAAACTTAAAATATCCTCAGAGAATGTTTACCAATATCATCATTGGTAAATTTATATTGTTATATTTTGAAAAAGTCTTAATAAATTAATTAAAATATGCTTAAAAATCTATATTTGAAACAAAAGTTTACAGTATTGTTAATTGTGATATTAATATTTGGCTTGGGTATAAGTGGATTTACATTGTCTTCTCTACTACGGCAAAATGCTAAAAATGATATTGCTTCTACGGGTTTAATGTTAATGGAAGTAATGACTTCGGTACGTAAATATACAAGTACTCAAGTTAACCCAGAATTAGTAGACAAATTGGAAACAAAATTTTTACCGCAGTCTGTACCTGGTTACTCAGCGCGTGAAGTGTTTGAGATATTGCGAGGGAAACAAGATTATCGAGATTTTTTCTACAAAGAAGCAACATTAAACCCAACCAATTTGCGTGATAAAGCAGACGGCTTTGAAACAAATTTAGTTAACCAATTTCGTAATGATAGAGCATTAAAACAACTAAGTGGTTTTCGCGCAGTTTCAGGTAGAGACATATATTATATAGCCCGCCCGCTATCAGTTTCTGAACCTAGCTGTTTACAGTGTCACTCGACTCCAGATGTTGCTCCTAAAAGTCAGATTGAGCGTTACGGTAGTGCCAACGGTTTCAACTGGCAATTAAATGAAATAATCGGCGCCCAAGTTATATCGGCGCCTGCAAGTAAAGTTATAGACAAAGCCAACAAATCATCGTTTGTAATTATTGGTTTAGTCTCAGGAGTTTTTATTGCAGTAATATTACTTGTAAACATGTTCTTAAACAGCCAAGTAATTCGCCCACTCAAACGCATAACCCGCGTCGCTGAAGAAGTCAGTACAGGTCATATGGATGTAGAATTTGAGCAGTATTCTAATGACGAAATAGGTAACTTAGCCAAAGCATTTAGACGAATGCAGTTCAGCTTAGAAATGGCAATGCGACGGCTAAAAAAATCACACGGAAACACAAGAAGTTAAAAGTGCTGAGTGCTGAGTATGATAAGAAATTCACTCAGCACTCATTACTCAGCACTTTCTACTTATCCCAATAGTTTACGTGAAAATTCAATAGCATCGCGCGAGTCAGTAATTTCTCTAGAAAGAAGCTGAATAAAATGATAGTGGGAAATATCTGGATTTTCTGCGAGTACTTCTTCAATAATTAAATTAGCCATTGGACCTATGTAATAAGCTAGAGAAAGCTCGCAACGCTCAATAAATTCTACGTCTAGTGATGGTAAACGAGTTATTTGATTTTTATTATCATTATCATTAAAATTATTTTGTGCGTTATTTGAAGTATTAGAGGTATTACCAATTGTACTACTAAACGTACTGTATAATGTATTATCTAATTGGGTACTAATTAATGGTCGTTGCCACGATGTATTAGGTATTTGTGGAGGTAACTGGACGGATAAATTATCAGACAATGTATCATACTTGGGTAACAAACTATATGGTAGGTTAATCTCGGTTTTTGGTAGATTGTTAGATTGTGGCGCCTCTATTTGTTCTAGATGTTGAATAACTTCAGATGCTGACTGGTAGCGGTTTTTAGGAATATCAATCAGCATTTTATCGAGAATTTGTGCAAAACCATCGCGAACCGATGCGTACAATCGCCATTTCCACTCTAAAGAGTATTGGTCCATTAAAAACGATGGGTCACGTCCGGTTAATAACACAACTGCTGTAACACCCAAAGCATATAAATCGCTACTAGGTGAACACATCCCAATACTAATTTGCTCGCGTGGTGCATATCCGACTTTTCCGACTAATGACATTTTGCCAACAAAAGTTACCTGCTCGCCGTTACTGCTGTCATTAAAGTCGGCAATTTGTTTACCTACCCCAAAATCGATTAATACGGGTAAATCTTTCCCTGAAGGCAACATGATATTATCGGGAGAAATATCACGATGAATAATATTATGTTCGTGTATATACTCAAGTATAGGTAATAATTTATTCAACCATTCAATAACTTCATTCTCAGTAAAAACTTTATCTTGCTGCTGCCGTTCGCGCAATAAAGCCGAATAAGTCTTACCATCAACATATTCTTGCACCAAAAATAATCTGCCTTCTCCTTCAAAACACGCCAAAAAGCGGGGAATTTGTGGGTGTTCGAGTTGGTGCAAAATTTTGGCTTCGCGTTTAAATAAATTCCGACACTTTTCTATACCGCTTTCACCCGTACCAATGGGAGCGAACTCTTTTAGAACACAAGCTTCGTTAAAACGACGGGTATCAAAAGCTAAATAAGTTCTGCCAAGTCCTCCTTGTCCGAGTAGCTTTTGAATTATGTAACGATTATCGATTAATGTTCCAGCAGCTATTTCTGAACCTGCTAAGGGAAACCCAGACATATGTATTACTCCTGGATGATAGGAGACGTTACATGTAACGTCTCTACATTTTGTTATTTGGTTTTGGCTGATGATATTGTGGGTGCCAAGACAACAGGGGTTTGTTTGACTTTTTCCTCGAAGGGTCGGACTTTTTCGATTAGTTTAATAAATTGTTCGTAGTTGGGTATTTTGGCAGTAGGCACATAACCAGCATCTGCGACAATATCAGCAGGCGCCTCACGCATCGATTTTTGGATTACAGAAAGAAGATTACGGTCGAGATTTGGTGATGCTAATACAACACCTGCTGGTATCCAACGACTTGTATGTAAAACTCTAAACTTGGTTTGGGTAAATTCGCGCCGCAACGTTTCATAATCATTTTCAGACATAGCAATAGCTTCAACAGTGCTATCGCTCAACCAAGTTAGTGCAGTTTTTGGAGTTGGCGCCAGTTTGATTTGTGCTAGTGTCATTCCATACAAGTCGTACAATGGCACGTAAAAAGCAGCAGCGGAACCAGGTTTGCCTAAAGCAATAACTTGATTAGCCAAGTCGCCAATTTTTTGATAAGGTTTATCATCACGAACCAAGATTAAAGAACGCTGCGTGTTACTAATACCCTCCATTGAAAAAATCGGTTTATATTGTGATGAAGCAATAGCAATTGCCGCTAGTCCAGGTGGTGCAAAAACGACTTCCCAGGTTTTACGCTCTACTTGTGCAACTGCTTGTAGTTCATTATAAGCAGGCTCAAGTTCGACAATTTTTTTGGTTTTAGTAGCAATATAATCCTTAAATTGTTCGTACAAGACGAGCGAATTGGCGCCTTCACCGTAGCTAACAACACCAATACTGAGCTTATCGATATTCGAGTCGTCATCATCCTTATTATTCTTAGTTTCGCATCCTACTGCAAAGAGTCCAATAATTAGAACTTGCAGCAGCAAAACGCGCGATAAACTCATAAATTTCATTACAGAGAGTGAGTTATAGCGTGATGATTAATTATTTATCTGAATCAAAGTTGAAATGAAATAGTAATTAAATAAATATACTTTGCAATATTTTGTTAAAAAAGTGTTATAAATTACTAATATAATATGTTTTTAATTGTCATTTTTAATTATTTTAATTGTTAATCAGTAACAAACATTAAATACCAGTAGAGACGCGATTTACTTGCGTCTCTACACATGTTGATTTAATTATTTTGGATTATACCTCTGGCTCAATCCCCATTGCTCGCAATTGGTTTGCTAATCTTTCAGCACGCTGACTTTCTTGTTCGGCGCGCTGCCGTTCAAGTTCAACCATTTCGGTGCCCCAAAGTAGAAGATTTCCTTCTTCATCCCACCAGCGCAACCAGTACCCAGTTCGGTTTTCTTTGGTTCCTTGCCATACTCCAAGGAAAAGGTTCATTTGAGGAACCCAATAACGATTATTTTGGTCAGCGTCTTGTATGGTGTACTTTCCAGAAGTATTTAGAACGTAAAATTCAATACCACCTGTATCAGGCTGAAATATTACATAGTTACTCACCTTTAAAATGGTCTCGTAAAAATACCATTTGCCTGGTGGGTAAGTTGGTTTTACAGAATACTCATTGCCTTCGGTATCAGAAACAAATTCTACAACAATTACAGGCATATCACCTTGTAAAGTCGGTGTATAACTGCGCTCTACTTCGCTTCTAGGTACGATAATATTAGGTATATATGCCCAATCAGGCGCCTTAATTACATATCGACCATTTACTTTGACGCATATACCATAATTGGTAGGAGTTAAAGCATTTGCTGGCAGTTTGCCATTCATTTGCAAAATTTCGGACAATGCTGCTGCAAGTGGGGGTTGGTTGATGTTATCCACTGGTTCGTCAGGTAATACATAATCATCAGGTAGTTTTTCCCACGTCACTTGCAATTGGGCAATAGGAGATATTATCATGACTTTTTTCCAATTTAGTACAAATTGTTAAGGAAAAACTCTGTAGATATATTTACAGTAAGTTACCTTCCAATAAACCAAAGCTTGTGTCTGTTTTTGAACTGTACTACTAATTGTACAAAACTTAAATATAATGAAAACGCCTCAAAACCGAAGCGTCTTTATTATCGTAACTACTATTTTATTTCATTTCTTAAATCTCTTCTCTGTGTCTCTGTGTCTCTGTGGTAAAAAATTATATTACTGCACAGGCAGGGATGCCTGTGCTACAAGACTTAAAAATCAGCACTTTCGACTTCATCATCGGGGGCAAAATCTTCAACACTGAGTGATTGTTGAGGAATTGCGGCGATAATAGCGTCGATAACTTTTGCTACTGGTATAATCTCGATATCTAATTCGGGGAATTTTTGCCCTTTTGGAACAATTGCGCGCTTAAATCCGAGTTTTGCCGCTTCTTTGAGTCGCATTTCCATTTGCGAAACTGGACGAACTTGTCCACCTAAACCGACTTCACCAATTAGCACTGTACTCGAATCTACTATTCTGTCTCGGAAACTTGCTACTAAGGCAATGGCGACTCCTAAGTCAACGGCAGGTTCTTCGACGTTTAAACCACCTACAGAAGCTACATAAGAATCTAGCTTTGACATTGGAATTCCTACTCGCTTTTCTAAGACTGCGAGAATTTGCACTAAACGGTTATAGTCAATACCTGTTGTGGAACGACGTGGAGATGAGTAACTTGTTGGACTGACTAATGCTTGTAGTTCAACTACGATGGGACGTGTTCCTTCACACGCTACTACTATTGCACTTCCAGGCGCCGGGTCATCGCGGTTTCCTAAAAATAATTCTGATGGGTTGGGAACTTCTCGTAACCCGTTGGCAACCATTTCAAAAATACCAATTTCATGAGTGGCGCCAAAACGGTTTTTAACGGTTCGTAGTAAACGGTGTGAAGCAAACCTGTCACCTTCAAAGTAAAGCACTGTATCTACAAGGTGTTCTAATACCCTTGGTCCTGCAATTGCACCTTCTTTAGTCACGTGTCCGACTATCAACATTGTGATATCTTCGTGTTTCGCGACTTTCATTAGGGCTGCTGTACATTCGCGTACCTGTGCTACTGAACCAGGCGACGATGCGAGGCTTGGAAAAAATACCGTTTGAATACTGTCTATTACCGCTAAATCTGGCTTTAAGGAATCAATTTCGCGCAATATTTCTTCTAAATCTGTCTCTGGTAATATGTACAAATCGGCGCCTACTGATTTTGTCGTTTCAATTAAAGGTATTTCTTCTAACTTAATGCTTTTAGTCGCATTTCCGTTTTCACTGTTAACGGTATTACCATTACCATTCTCTGGGTTTTCTATTTCTACAGGGTTATCAGTAGGCGCCTCAATATCGATGGTTGGTGAAACCCCCAAACGTGAAGCACGCAATTTTACCTGTTGTCCAGATTCTTCACCAGAAATATATAGAATACGATAACGTTGTGCGAGTTGATTCGATACCTGTAACAACAGCGTTGATTTACCAATACCAGGGTCTCCACCAATGAGTACCATCGAACCAGGTACTACACCCCCACCTAAAACACGGTCGAGTTCGCCGTATCCTGAAGGTAAACGTAAAACTTGACGGTCGCTAATTTGGTCGAACTTTAGAGACGCGCGTGCTTTTGGAGGTTTCTTAGCAGTTTTGTTGGCGCCTGATTGATTATGCCAGCTACCAACACCCCGACTTGGTGAAGCATCACTGGCAGCTTGGTTAGAAATTTGTTCTTCAAGCGAATTGTAGGTACCGCAACCGGGACACCGACCGAACCACTGTGGTGATTCACAACCGCATTCGTTGCAAACGTAAATTGTACGAGACTTTGGCATTTTAATTTAGTTAAATAATCTTAATTTTTCCTTAAGTTTTAGGCAAAAGTAAAAGCTAGTAATCGCAAGCCTTGTAGGTTTTTACTAACGAATAATAGGAATGATATCTTAATAATGTGGTAGTAAAAATTAATCATGCAAAGTTTAGTTAAGGAGCGTTGAGAAACTTGGAAAGCCATAAAGAAAAAATCCTAGTGGTAGACGATGAGGCTAGCATTCGTCGAATATTGGAAACGCGCCTTTCGATGATTGGCTACGAAGTAGTCACCGCTGGGGATGGAGAAGAAGCTTTAGAAACATTCCGCAAAGCCGAACCCGACTTGGTAGTTTTGGATGTAATGATGCCAAAATTGGACGGGTATGGGGTTTGTCAAGAATTACGTAAAGAATCAGATGTACCTATCATTATGTTAACAGCCCTAGGAGATGTGGCTGACCGCATCACAGGGCTAGAATTAGGTGCTGATGACTACGTAGTCAAACCATTTTCTCCGAAAGAACTCGAAGCTCGAATCAGGTCTGTTCTCCGCAGAGTAGATAAGACAGGAATTTCAGGCATTCCAAGTTCAGGTGTAATTCATGTCAGCACTATAAAAATTGATACAAATAAACGTCAAGTTTATAAAGGTGATGAACGCATCCGGTTGACAGGAATGGAATTTAGCTTACTTGAATTACTCGTAAGTCGTTCTGGGGAAGCATTTTCTCGGTCAGAAATTTTGCAAGAAGTTTGGGGATACACACCCGAACGTCACGTAGACACCCGTGTCGTAGACGTACATATATCTAGACTCCGTGCAAAACTAGAAGACGACCCAAGCAACCCAGAATTAATATTGACAGCACGAGGTACCGGCTACCTTTTTCAACGCATTATCGAACCGGGTGAGGAATAAGTAGGGTGCGTGACGCTATTAAAGATTTTAGAACAAAATTACTAATTTTGTAGCGTCATGCACCATCGTAATTAGCAGTTGAAACCAAAAATTATGGCAAAAGACCCAAATCGCGTAATCAGGCGCCTACCGCTAGTAGTGGGTATGTTAGGTGCCGTATTATTGTTTATAAATAGAATATTTACACCAGAACTAACAAACTCCCAATCGCGCGCCGATGTTTTGGGAGTAATATTAAGTGCTTTATTAGTATTAACAGGGATGCTATGGCAACAAGTGCAAGCCAGAACACCTGACGCAGTTGAATTAATTGGAGAAGAAGGATTTGAATTAGTAACTGACTTACCAGATACAGTTAAAAATGAATTAGCCTGGGCTTCGCGATTATTACTACTTAATACAGTAACGCGCTCAATCGTCGTCGTATATAAAGGTAAAGTTTTATTACGGCGAGGAATATTAGGACAAAAATCAGAAGTAAAGCCGGGGGCAATATTAAATCGAGTACTTGAAAAACAAAAAGCAGTTTATTTAGTTGACGTTAAAGCTTACCCAGGCAAAATAGAGTTTGATTATTTACCAGAAAACACACAAGGAATAATTTGTCAACCAATAGGTAAAGATGGTGCAATGATATTAGGCGCCAACGCACCACGTAGTTACACCCAGCAAGACGAAAACTGGATAGCTGGAATTGCCGATAAACTAGCTGTTACTCTTGAGAAGTCAGGAGGTATGGAGTCAGGAGTAACAAAACATTCCAAACTCCAAACTCCTGACTCCTGACCTCTGACTCCTGACCTCTGACTCCTGACCTCTGACTCCTGACC
>ERZ1066121.623-NODE-623-length-31190-cov-8.967818_pt1 | contig 31190 bp, 24 predicted proteins | sample MGYA00382768_ERZ1066121 | MGnify/ENA primary metagenome ERZ1066121 (study PRJEB33369, sample SAMEA5778351) | biofilm metagenome | biome: Industrial cooling water; feature: Water cooling tower basin; material: Biofilm | place: United Arab Emirates | collected...
ACCGACACGCCGGGCGGCGCCACACGCTCCACGTGCGCCTGCACCAGCGCGGCGATGCGCTCGGGATCCTGATCGGGCACGAGGCGGAAGCTCACCTTGGCCATGCTGACCGCCGGCAACACGGTCTTGGCGCCCTCGCCGGTGTAGCCGCTGAGCAGGCCGTTCACTTCGCAGGTGGGGCGGGTCCACAGGCGTTCGAGCGTGGTGTAGCCCGGCTCACCGCCAAGTGCCGACACGCCCACCTCGTGCATGAGGGCCTCGTCGCTGAACGGCAGCTCGCGCATGGCCGCGCGCACGTGGTCGGGGAAGGGCTGCACGTCGTCGTAGAAACCCGGTATGGCAATGCGTCCCGTGTCGTCGTGCATGCTGGCCAGTATGCGCGCGAGCGCCATGGCCGGATTCACCACCGCGCCACCGTACATGCCACTGTGCAGGTCACCCTGTGCGCCACGAACATCGATCTGCAGATAGGCCATGCCGCGCAGACTGGAGAGAATGCTGGGAATGCCCGGCGCGAACATGGTGCTGTCGGAGATCACCACCGCGTCGCAGGCCAGGCGTGCCTTCTCGCGCTCGAGGAAGGCCTCGAGATTCACGCTGCCCACTTCCTCCTCGCCTTCCGCCAGCACGATGATGTTGCAGGGCAGCGTGCCGCGCGTGGCGATATGCGCTTCAAGCGCCTTGATGTGGAGATGCAGCTGACCCTTGTCGTCCACCGAGCCGCGGGCGTACAGCCGTCCGTCGCGCACGGTGGGATCGAAGGCTGGTGAGGTCCAGAGCTCCAGCGGTTCCGCCGGCTGCACGTCGTAGTGTCCGTAGATGAGCAGCGTTGGCGCCTTGGGGCCCGCCTTGCGCCACTCACCCACCACAATGGGATGACCGGGCGTCCCTTCCACCACGGTGACGAAGCCAAGGCGTGCGAGATCCTCGGCCAGAAATTCGGCCGCCGCTTCACAGTCCGCCGCGTGTTCGCTGCGCGCGGACACCGACGGCATGCGCAGCCAGGCACAGAGTTCATCGAGAGCGCGCGCGTCGTTGGCGTCGCACCACGCAGCGAGATCAGCGGGGATGGTGGTCATGAGCGGAAGGGGGAGTGGCGAATGGGTGTGCGAAGCGCGGAGCGTCCGTCGGCGTGCTCAGGGCTTTTCGCGCGGGAACGTGCGTGCGATGCGATACAACCAGAGGCGTCGTGTTGTCACTTCGCCGTCCTTTCGGCGCAGCGACACGTTGCCGCCGGGTTTGGTCTCGTCGAACCACTGGCCCACCACCGCGGCCAACGAGTCGCCCTTGGGCGTTGCTTCGATGGCGAGCACCAGCGCGTCGCCAGGACGCACACGTCCCCAGGCGTTGGGCCAGACATCGTACTGATTGGTGCGCGTGGCGAGGTTGAGCGAGAACACGCGCGGATGATCGGGCAAATGGAAGGCCAGCTCCGATGCATCCTGATACGTGTTGGCGGCCACCCAGCGATCCACCGTGCCGTCGAGCCAGGGGTCGTGACGGGCGCGATCGACGGCAGCGGCGAGTGAATCCCAGCCGAAGGCTCGCGCGATGGGATCGCGGCGCGGCGGCACCGGCAACACCGGCGTGGCCACCTGCAGCGCCACCACGGATACCAGCACGCCCGCGAACACGAGGCCGCGCTTCCACCAGACCCCCAGCACCCGCGCATCGCGCGAGGTGGCGAGCAGCAGAATACCGGCCGGATAGATCATGGCCGGCCAATTGGCCTCCACGGGTCGTCGCCAGGCACTCACGGCAAAGAACGCGAGTGGTGTGAGCGACACGACCGCCAACGCGAAGCGGCGCGTGGCCAGATCGGTGGGCGCCAGGGCGTGGCGGTCGCGCCATCCATCGCGCAGCGCCTGCCAGAGCACCAGCGCCAGCAGGCCAAAGAGAATGGGTGAGGCCAGCCCGGCCTGCGCGCCAAGCATTTCGAGCTCACGCGAGAGCGGATTGCCGCGCGCTGCCGCGTTGAAGCCGTGGCCCAACTGGAAGCGGAACGACACCCAGTCGTTGAAGGCATTCCACACCACGACCGGCGCAAACAATCCGAGCGCAATCAGACTGGCCCACCAGGGACCGAGGTCGAGAAAGCGTCGACGCAGCGCCGGGTGAACCAGACAGGCGACGACGAGGCCGAAGGGCAGCAGCACGGCCGTGTACTTGGCCACAAAGGCGCCGCCCAACGCGAAGCCGGCCATTGTCCACCAGGCCAGACTGCGCAGCGAGCGCGGAGGCTGTGCAAGCGCGCGCTCAACGGCCAGCACGGCCACCGTGGCCGTGGCAAACAGCGCCGCGTCGGGCGTGGCCAGCACCAGACCCGCCGTCGCGATGGGCATGAGCGCAATGAGCTGCGCCGCGCGGAGGGCCGCCCGGGCACCCGGCAGTTCGCGCCCACCAAGCAGCCAGGCGGCTGCTGCAGCGGCGACATGTGTGATGAGCGCGGCCAGCGCCGGCCCGAGGCGCACGCCAGCCGCCGTTGGCCCCAGCACCTTGGTCCCCAGGGCAAGGAGCAGCGCGATGCCCGGCGGGTGGTCGAAGTAGCCGGCCTCGAGGCGGCGCGACCAGTCCCAGTAGTAGGTCTCGTCGGGCAGCAGCGGAACGAGGGCCGAGAGCAGGCCGCGCAGCAGGGCGGCGCCAAGAATCCAAGCCACAGTTCGGCGCCAGACCGCCTGCGCCGTGGGCTCGGAATGGGGAAGACCGGTGGTCATGTGTCCCTAAGATAGGCGGGCACACAACCGCCTCGTGCCACTGCGTGTCGCATCGGCACTCCGCATGCGCGCGGCGGGTATGACAACCGGTGCTTGCTCCGGCCCCGACCTCCGCTCAGGTTGTCAGGGTGGGGTGCCCGCAGTGTGACAGTGTCGTCCGGTTACGACCACTGTCGGCCGGGCGTCCTCATGCGGAGCCTTTCGTTCGGACCCGATGCTCATCGGGCCGGTTTTTCACTCTTGTTCTCAAGGACGGACCTGCATGCGGGTCACGCCAGGCATTGTGTCGACGTCGTCACGCCGGATTGGCACCTCCCTCCTGTGCGCCGCGCTGGCTTTCAGCGCAGGCTGCCTCGACCTCAAGCCGCCCGAGGCCTGCTCGGTCACGGTCGCGCCCACCAGTCTCACGCTGCCCGTGAATGCCTCGGCGCCCATTGTCGGCACGGCATTCAACTGCGACGGCAACACCATCCGCAACAAGCGCATCAACTATTCATCGAGCAACACCGCGGTGGCCACCGTGACGGCAGAAGGCCAGGTGCTGGCCATCGCCGTGGGTTCGGCGTCCATCTCGGCGGTCGCCGACGGCAAGAGCGCGTCTGTGCAGGTCACCGTGACGCCGGAGCAGGCCACGACGGTGACGGTCACACCCAACACGCTCACGCTGCGCACGGGCAATACGCGCCAGCTCACCGCGACGGCGCGCAACAACCAGAACGTCATCATCACCGGCCGCACGTTCCGCTGGAGCTCGAGCAATACGTCCATTGCGTCGGTGGATCAGAATGGCCTTGTCACCGCGCTGACCGCCGGCAACGTGGTGGTTACGGCGGAAACCGATCAGACCGTGGGTCAGGCGGCCATTCAAGTGACGCTTGTGCCCATTGGCTCCTGCTCGCTCACGCCGACCTTGGCCAAGGTGACGACGGGTCAGAACGCGTCCTTCACGCTCACACTGCGTGACACGGCGTCCAACGTCATCCCCTCGCAGGGCCGCGCAATCGTTTGGACCAGCAGCAACGAGGTAGTAGCCAGCGTCTCCACGAGTGGCCTCGTGACCACACGCCGCGCGGGCACGTCGGAGATCAAGGCCTCTCCGGTGGAGTACCCGGCTATTGATTGCCGAGCCACGGTGGAGGCAGTGGATCCGCGCATCAACACGGTGACGATCTCTCCGCGAATCGGCCAGTTGCGGCTTGGCATTCCGCGGGCATTCGGCGCGCTCTTGCTGGACTCAGCCAACACGCAGATCCCGCCGGGTCGCATTGTCACCTGGAGCACAAACACACCCACGATCATCTCGATCACGCAGACGGGCATCGTGACGCCGCTGGCCCTCGGCACGGCGCGCATCATTGCCACGGCAGAAGGCGTGGCGGACACGGTGTCACTGCCCGTGACGCGCGTGCCGGTGCAGTCGGTCACGCTAACGCCGTTGCAGGTGAGCATTCTTGAAGGTCAAACCGCGCAGTTCCAAGCGCGTGTCACCGATTCCACCGGCACCGAAGTTACCGACCGTACCATCGAGTGGTTGGTCAGTGACCCCACGCGGGCCTCCATCACGCAGACGGGCCGCGTGACCGCGCTGGCCGCGGGCGCGGTGACCGTGTTTGCCGAAGTGGAGCAGCGCGTGGGTCAGGCCAATCTCGTCATCACGCAGATTCCGGTGGACACCATCGTGGCCGTGGACAGCTTCACGGTGAACCTCGGTGCCCAGAGCGCCTTTGCCATCGAGTTGCGCGACGCGCAGGGCAATGTGCTGCGCAACCGCAATGTGCTGGTGACCAGCAACTTCCCGGGTGTGGCCGTTGGGCAGCCCAATCAGCAGTCCACCACCGTTTCGGTGGCCGGCCTCTCACTGGGCACCGCCACGCTCACACTGCAGGCGGTGGACGCCAACAACCGCAATCAGGGCAAGGCCAGCCGCGTCGTCATCACCGTCCAGACGCCGCCCACCACGGGCGGTGGCGGCGGTGGCGCACCGCCTCCGGAAGACTGAGCGCAGCGCACCGCGCCTGTGATTCCGGGCAGCGGTTCTGCTGCTAACTTGCACGGGGTGTCCGATTCATCGGGCACCCCGTTTGCATTTCCCACCGGAGTTCCGATGAGCACGCCCGCCCCGTCCTTCCTGCGCGATCTGTTCGCCGGCGACATCAACGAGTCGCTGCTGTTTCCGTACCCGGCCTCACTGGCGGTGCGCAATCCGGCCGAGGCGGACACGGTGCGGCGTCTCGTGGCCGCGCTCAACGACATGGTGAGCTCGGGGCTCATCGACTCCAGGCGCTTCGACGAGCAGGAGTTCATCGACGAAGACGTCATTCAGGCCTTTGCACGCGAAGGGCTGCTGGCCCTCACCATTCCCACCGAGTACGGCGGACTGGGACTGTCAGCCAGTGCCTACGCGCGGGTGTTCGGCGCCGTGGCCTCGGTGGATGCGTCGCTCGGCGTGCTCATTGGCGTACACTGCGGCCTGGGCAGCAAGGCCGTGGTGATTGCCGGCAACGACGCGCAGAAGTCGCGCTATCTGCCCGGTCTCGCGCGCGGCGAAACGCTGGCCGCCTACGCGCTCACCGAACCCGAAACGGGCTCCGACGCGCAGAACATCGTCACCCGCGCCGAGCGCAGCGCCGATGGAACGGGCTGGGTGCTCAATGGCCGCAAGCACTGGATCGGCAATGGACAGCGCGCCGGCGTCATTGCCACGTTTGCGCAAACGCCCATCGAACGCGATGGCCAGACGGTGCATCGCCCCACGGCCTTCATCATCCGGCCGGACATGCCGGGCTTCCGTGTGGACGGCACGGTGCGCAAGCTCGGCATTCGCGGCTCGACACAGGCTGAGCTTGTGTACGAGAATCTCTTCGTTCCCGACGATCACGTGCTTGGGGAAGTGGGCAAGGGGTTTCGTGTGGCCGTCAATGCGCTGAACGCCGGGCGATTGTCGCTGGCGGCCGGCTGCACACAGGGCAGCAAGCGCATTCTCGACGAGTACACCCGTTACGCCGAGGCGCGCACGCAGTTTGGCGGACCGCTGGCCGGCTTCGAGATTACGCAGCGCAAGATGGCGTCCATGGCCGCCGATGCCTACGCGGCCGACTCCATGGTGGGTGCATTGGCCGCCGCCATCGACAGTGGCGACGTGGATGTGGCGCTCGAGGCCGCGTGCGCCAAGGTGTTCGCCAGCGAGCTGGTGTGGCGCAGCACCGACGACATGGTGCAGCTGGCGGGCGGACGCGGCTTCGTGAAACCCTGGCCCTACGAGCGCTGGCTGCGTGACGCGCGCATCAATCGCATTTTCGAGGGCGCCAACGACATCCTCAAGCTCTTCGTGGGCCTCAACGGCATTCAGGGTCCTGCCGAAGACCTCAAGGAAATCGCCGGCGCGCTGCGCAATCCCATCCAGAACTGGGTGCTCGTGTCAGGCTACGCGGCCGGGCGTGTGGCCACGGCCTTCGGCAAGCGTGACCGCCTGGCCGCGCCCATGCACGCCACGCTGCGCACCCACGCCGACTACGTGGAGCGGCACACGGCAGAACTGGCCAAGGCCACGCAGGAGGCCATCACCACGCACAAGAAGGAAATCCTGCAGCGGCAGCTGGTGGTGGAGCGGCTCGCCGACATGGCCACCGAGCTCTACGCGCGCTGCGTGACGCTGGCCCGCACCCAGCGCCTCATCGAGGAACGCGGCGTGGATGCCTGTGTGCGCGAAATCGCACTGACGGAGCTGTTCTGCCTGCAGTCGGGACGTCGCTTCCGCGCGGCGCGCGAGGAGCTCTCCAGCGAATCCGGCGAGAAGATCGACACGCTGCGCCGGCAGATTGCCACCCGCGTACGCACAGAGGGAGGCTATCGCAGTGGTGATGCCTTGCTCGACGTGCCGGTGCCGCCGCTGGCGGGCTTCAGCCTCACCCGACAGGACCAGGAGCGGCACAGCGGCCTCTGACCAGCACGATGCTGTTCGACGCCGATCCGGACAGGCCGCTCAGCCTTCGTTCTTCAGCAGCCCCAGCTTGAGCGCGAACTTCACGTAGTCGGTGCGATGCGTGAGGCCCAGCTTCTCACCGATACGCTGCTTGTACGTGTCCACCGTCTTGGGCGAGATGGTGAGATGCTCACCAATCTCCGGCGCCGTGTAGCCCTCGGCCACCATCTTGAGCACCACCTGCTCGCGATCGGTGAGCTTCTCGAAACGCGCGCGCTCTTCGGCGCTGCCATCGCGCTTGGCCAACCCACGCGCCAGCGCCCGCGCCGCCGTGGGCTGCACATACACATCACCCGCGGCCACGGTGCGCACCGCATCCACCAATTCGCGATCGGCCACCGACTTGAGCAGATAGCCGCCGGCGCCGGCTTCGAGCAGCGCAACCAGGTGCTCGTCCTCGGTGTGCATGGTGAGCACCAGCACCCGGCGCGTCACCTCGTCGTCCGCAGCCACCGTGCGCGCCGCGTTGGCCTTCTGCAGCTCGCGCGTGGCGGTGAGACCATCCATGTCCGGCATGGACAGGTCCATGACGATCACATGCGGATTGAGCCGCTCGGCCAGCACCAGCGCCTCCTTGCCGTTGCTGCCTTCACCCACCACGGTGATGTCCTTGGCGGTGGCCAGCACGGCCTTGAGGCCGGCGCGCACAATCTGGTGGTCGTCCACAAGGACGACGCGAATGAGGTCGGGACGCATTTGCAGAAACTAGGGTCCGGCCCGATCCTCCGGAACCGTGACCGCCTCGTCATCCGGCAGAAAGCCGGCCCCCGGGCTCTTGAACACCCGGAACAGGTAGACAAAGCTCGGCAGCAGAATGAGGGTACCCACCGACAGGGCGCCCAGGGTGAGTGACAGGGTGATGCGTGGCGCGGCAAGGGCGGTGATGGAGCGGTCGGGAGGCAGCAGCCACGGGAACTGCGCCCAGGCCCAGCCCCACACGAGGCAGCTGGCCTCGGCCACAATGGCCAGCCGGGCCATGCGAAAGTGGTGGCGCGACAGCGCCCAGCAGGTGATCAGTGCAGACAGCGCCGTGAGCGCATGCAGGGCCGGTACGCCCGCGCCCTGCGTGAGGGCCGCATACAGTGGGGGAGAGGCCTCGCGCGCCAGCCACAGGGTGCCGAGCGCCGTAGCCACCACAGCCGCCTGCGACTGCAACGCGCGGCGGCGAAACACCCGCTGCAGCACCGCATCGCCGGTTTCCACCGTGAGATAGGTCGCGGCGAGACTGGCAAACAGGGCCAGCGTGAGCGCGCCGACGGCCCACGCAAACACGGACGTCGCCCAGGGGTCCACAAAGCGGGCAGTGAACGACAGGGTGGCCGCCGTGGCTGCCGGCATCATGGGCACACGACCAGCCGCCACCGCTCCAAGACACACGCCAAGCAGCACCGGCGTGAGCACACTCGAGATGGAGAAGATCAGTCCCCAGCGGCGCTGCACGGCGTCGCGGGTGCTGTCATAGGTGCGGAAGGTGAACGCCGACCCGCGCAGCACGATGCCCACCAGCATGAGCGTGATGGGGATGTGCAGCACCGTGGCCAAATGTGCAAAGGCCGCCGGGAAGCAGGTGAAGAGCAGCACCACCACCAGCACGAGCCAGACGTGATTGGCTTCCCAGATGGGGCCGATGGCGTGGGCAATGAGCGCGCGTTGCGTATCGCGCGTCTGCCCGCGGGCCAGCAGGTCCCACACACCACCACCGAAGTCCGCGCCGGCCAGCAGCACATAGGCGTTGAGCGACAGCACCATGGTGCCCGCCACCGCATGCGGCAGCGTCCAGGTCAGCGACGCAGCGGTATCGGCAACCGTGTTGGCGACGTCGATCATGGAATCGGCATCTCGCCAGTGAGCCCCAGGGGCAGCTGACGAATACCGGTCTTGAGAATCTGTCGGCGCAGCAGAAACACCACGGCAACCGCCAAACCGAGGTACAGCGCCGTGAACAGCGCGAAGGTCACGCCAAGTCCGGGCATGGGCGTCACGGCATCGGCCGTGCGGAGAATGCCGTGTACAATCCAGGGCTGACGTCCGACTTCAGTGACGGTCCACCCCGCCTCCACCGCCACAAAGCCGAGCGGCGACGCCAGAATGACGGCCAGCAGAAAGGCACGATCATCGGGCAGCGCCGCGCCCTGTCCACGACGGCGTCGCCAGGTGCGCCACGCGCCCCAGGCCGCGAGGGCCATCATGAGCATGCCGCAGCCGATCATGATCTGAAAGGCCGTGTGCACGATGGCGAGCGGCGGCCGGTCTTCCGCGGGCACCTGGTCGACACCGGGAATGACCGTCTTTGTGGAGCCCGTGGTGATGAAGGACAGCGCGCCCGGCACCTCAAGGGCGCCACGGTGTGTGAGCGTGGCTTCGTCGGGCCATCCGCCGATGACGAAGTTGGCGGGTCCGGTGCGCAGGTGTCCTTCCATGGCGGCGAACTTTACGGGCTGCCGCTCGGCCACGCTGCGCGCACTGATGTCGCCGCTGAGTGGCTGCAAGACTGCAGCCGGCAGACCCATCATGAGCGCGATCTGCAGCGCCGCGCGATGAAACGCCCGATGTGGGGTGCCGCGGCGCAGGGCGTAGGCATGCACGCCCGCCGCCGCGAATCCGCAGGCCGCGTAGGCCGCCAGTGTCATGTGCAGCACCTGCGAGGGCGCCGCCGCATTGAACATGGCGTCGATGGGGTCGACGTTGGTCACCACGCCGTCCACCATGGCGAAGCCTTCGGGGGCGTTCATCCAGGCGTTGGCGCAGACCACAAAGGCCCCACTGAGTGCGCCACTCAATGCGACCACGACACCGGCCCACCAATGCGCCTTGGGTGGAATGCGCTGCCAGGCGTAGAGGTAGATGCCGAGGAAAATGGCTTCGGTGAAGAACGCAAAGCCCTCGAGGGAAAACGGCATGCCGATGACGGCACCCGCATGCTCCATGAACGTGGGCCAGAGCAGACCCAGTTCGAAGCTCAGCACCGTGCCCGACACTGCGCCCACCGCAAACAGGATGGCCGTGCCCTTGGCCCAGCGTTTGGCGAGCTCGAGGTACATGGCATCGCGCGTGCGCAGCCAGCGCCACTCGGCAATGACCATGAGCGCGGGCATGCCGATACCCACCACCGCGAATACGATGTGAAAGGCCAGCGACATGGCCATCTGCGCCCGCGCGAACTCGAGATCTGACATCATCCCGGTTCAACGGCTCGAGGCGGGCGCACGTTCCGCACGGCTAGGTCGTGCCCGGCGGCGGACTGGCGGCGGCCACGATGGTGCCGTGACACCAGCCGAATCCGATCCGGGTGGCGCCCTCGCGCTCCGCGTAGGCGGTCAAACTCAGCGTGTCGCCATCTTCGAGGAAGCGCCGCTGCTCGCCATTGGGCAGCTGCAGGGGCTCGGCCCCCCGCCAGGTGAGCTCCAGCAGGCAGCCGCGGCTCTCGCGCGCCGCGCCGGAAATGGTGCCGCTGCCCAGCAGGTCGCCAGGCCGCATGTTGCAGCCGTTGCTGGCGTGATGCGCGAGCATCTGGCCGAAACTCCAGTAGAGATCGAGGCTGCTGCCCTGCGAGATGCGCACCGGCGCCTCGCCGTCGGCAGCCATGCGGGCCGTCTGCAGCCAGACCTCGACCGTGAGTGCGAATCCGCCGTGCGCCTGATCGCCGGCATCGTGCAGGTAGGGCAGCGGTGCCGGGTCCCCTTCGGCGCGCGGGGCGAGGGGCGCCCGGAACGGTTCGAGGGCTTCGAGCGTGACCACCCAGGGGCTGATGCTGCTGGCGAAGTTCTTGGCGAGAAACGGACCGAGTGGTTGATACTCCCAGCTCTGCACGTCGCGCGCCGACCAGTCATTGAGCAGACACAACCCCCAGAGGTGCTCATCGACCTGCGCGAGCGGAATACCGGTGCCCAGCGGGTTGCCGGTCCCCACAAACGCACCCAGCTCGAGCTCAAAGTCGAGACTGCGTGATGGGCCGAAGCTTGGTGCGGCATCGTCCGGGCCTTTGCGCTGCCCGTGCGGGCGCACGATGGGCGTGCCCGACGGCACAATGCTGGACGCACGGCCGTGATAGCCGATGGGCACCCACTTGTAGTTGGGCAGCAGCGGATTGTCCGGACGGAACATGCTGCCCACGTTGGTGGCGTGATGCACCGACGCATAGAAGTCGGTGTAGTCGCCCACCTGCACCGGCAGAAACAGCTCGGCCTCGGCCTGCGCCACCAGTGCGTGCTGCTCCACGAGGCGCTTGTGTTCGGCCACATCACCCGCGAGCAGCGCCACGAGCGCCTCCCGCAGCGCGCGACGCACGCCGCCTCCCATCGCCATGAGCGCATTCAGCGACGGAGCCGCGCAAGCGCGCGCACCACGCTGCGCCTCGTCGCTGGCATCACTCAGCAGCCCGGCGGCCAGACAGGCCGGCACGTCGAGAATGCTGTCACCGATGGCCACGCCCACACGCGGGGCCTCCTTGCTGCCGCGGCGTCGAAACACGCCGAACGGCAGGTTCTGCAACGGAAAATCCGGGTGACCATTGGCGGAGGCCACCCACGATGTGGACATCATGTCATGTGCACGGAAAGAGTCGGTCGATCAGCAACGGCCAGAGTATGCCGGATCACGGCAGCCAGCCAAGTGCGCGGGACTCGTCAACCGGCTCGGTGAACGAGCAGGAACCGACACTGTTGACGAGACGCTCCCGCGCCTGCTGCAGCACATGCTTGCCGAACATCCGTGCCCCCTCGGGGCCGTGCCATACAATCTGGGCCTCGCTGATCTCGAACGCACTGGCCTGTGTTTCTTCGAGCAGCGCCATGGCCTGTTCCTCGGACCCACCGCTGCCGAGCAGCGCCGCAGCCAGCAGCACGTTGAGAAAGCCGAACATGCGTCCGGTGCTGGCGTCGGCTTCGTAGGTGAGCCGATACACGCCCCGCAGCGGATGATGCAGACCGGCGGTGGCCTTGGCCGGCACGTCGTGCGCGAGACAGCTCGCGAGGAAGCGCACCACCTGTGCTGCCGTCGGGAAGGCGTCGGCGGTCACACCGCCGGTGCGGATCTTGGCGCGGCGCCCGGCGCGTGCGATGGCGGCAATGAGGGCGTCGAGATCCTCACGCACCGGCACTTCGAGATAGAGCGTGATGTCACGCGGCACGGCGTCGGACAGTCGCTCGATGTCGGCCACGCTGCCCGCCCGGGCTTCGTAAACATCCACCTTGGCGCCGCATTCATCGAAGCACACCCGATGACGCTCGTTGAACGTGGCGATGGCCGTCAGGTCAGCCGAGACATCGCCGCTCGAGGTGACACTGAGTCGCCAGGGAATGGCCCCGGCATCGCGCGGCAGCAGCGGATCGGCGACATCGGAGAACTGGGCGAGTCGGTCGGCCGGACAGACAAAGCGGCCGAGCATCCAGCCGCTGCCACTGGCGCGGTAGTGGGCGAAGTTGCGAACCGCCGGCCGCATGTCGAGTGCGGCGGGCGGATAGAGACCCGCGTAGTCCACCATGCCTTCGAGCAGCACGACGGGCGCGGGATCGGTGAGCGGTGGCAGACGAACAGGCATGGAACACTTCCTCAGGCCGCCGACATGCGACCCATGGAACGGGGAGTTCAGAGACCGTCGAAGTCGAGACCGAGATCGAGTGCAGGCGCCGAGTGCGTGAGCGCGCCCACGGAGATGCGATCCACGCCTGTCTCGGCAATGGCACGCACCGTGTCGAGTGTGACACCACCCGATGCTTCGGTTACGCAGCGACCGGCGCAACGCTGCACGGCATCGCGCAGCTTTTCCGGTGTCATGTTGTCGAGCAGCACCCAGTCGGCGCCGGCGGCAACGGCGGCGTCCACCTGCTCGAGGGTGTCGCACTCCACCTGCACCGGCGTCCCGGGCATGGCCAGCTGCCGCGCGCGCGAGACGGCCATGGCAATGTCACCACCGATGGCGGCGAGGTGGTTGTCCTTGATGAGCACCCCGCTGCGCAGGTCGAGCCGGTGATTGGCTCCACCGCCGCAGCGCACGGCAAACTTCTCCAGCAGTCGCCAGCCGGGGGTCGTCTTGCGCGTATCGAGAATCTGCGCGCGTGTGCCCTCGATGGCCTGCACGAAGCGCCAGGTGAGCGACGCAATGCCCGAGAGATGCTGCAGATAGTTGAGCGCGGTGCGCTCGGCCGACAGAATGCCCCGCGCGTGTCCCGAGAGGAACAGCACCGGCGTGCCGGCGCGCACGCGCGCGCCATCGTCGGCGTCCACGCGGATGCTGATGTGTGAATCGAGCTGCCGGAAGGCCTCGACCGCCATGGGCACGCCACTGATGACGCCATCACGGCGCGCCACGATGGCGGCGCGCACGTGGCGATCACTGACGACGGTGGCCAGAGTGGACACGTCGTTGAAGGCCTGATCTTCCAGCAGGGCCACCCGAACCTGCGCCGTCACGTCCTCCGCCGAGAGCGGAAAGCCCAGCGGCGACGGCTTGTAGGCCGTGGTGCCGAGCGGTGTGATGGTGTGCGGCGACACGGCGGGAAAGGCGTGTGGCGGCGTGGGACGCAGGGGCGGGTGGTAGGCGTTCATTCGCCGGGATCCTCGGGGCCGAAGGGACTGGGGCCGGAACCTCCGATGGCCACCATGCGCTCGATGGCGGTCCGCGCGCGCGCGGCCACGTCGTCGGGCACGGTGATCTGGTGCTGCTTGTACACGAGGGCGTCGCGCACCTTCTCGAGCGTGGTGACCTTCATGTACGTGCACTGCGCGCGGTCGTTGGCCGCGATGAAGCGCTTGGTGGGATTCTCGCGGCGCAGGCGGTGCAGAATGCCGATTTCCGTGGCCACGATGAACGTGTCCTGCTCCGTCTGCTGCGGACGGCGGATCATGCCCTCGGTGGAGAGGATGTGCACGTTCTCCTTGTCCACCGCGCCGGCGCTGATGGCTTCCACCACCGGCGTGGCACAGCCGCACTCGGGATGAATGAGGAACTCGGCTCCCGGGTGCTGCGCGCGCGTGCGTGAAATGTGCTCCGGATCGATGCCCGCATGCACATGACACTCACCCATCCACACGTGGATGTTGTCGCGGCCCGTTTCACGGCGCACGTGGGCGCCGAGGAACATGTCGGGCAGGAAGAGAATCTCCTTGTCGCGCGGAATGGCGTTGATGACTTCCACCGCGTTGCCCGAGGTGCAGCAGTAGTCGCTCTCGGCCTTCACCTCGGCCGTGGTGTTCACGTACGACACCACCACCGCGCCGGGATGCTCGGCCTTCCACGCCCGCAGCTGCTCGGCATTGATGGTGCTGGCCAATGAGCAGCCGGCCGCCAGGTCGGGCAGCAGCACCGTCTTTTGCGGGGAAAGAATGGCCGCGGTTTCGGCCATGAAGTGCACACCGCAGAACACGATGATGTCGGCATCGGTGCGGGCCGCTTCACGCGACAGGCCCAGCGAGTCGCCGACATAGTCGGCCACATCCTGGATTTCCGGGCGCTCGTAGTTGTGCGCAAGAATGACGGCATTCTTGCTGCGGGCAAGCAGCCGGATTTCCTCGGCGAGCGCGGGATCGTAGTGAGCTTCGAGAATGGTCATGACGACGGGAAGCGGGGGACCCGGCGCCGGCCGGATGGCACGAACGCGTCAGCCCCCAGTCCTACCAGAGTTCGGGCTTACCAGGTGATGTGGCGGCCCTGCCACTTTCGCCGGGCCTTGGGAAAATCGCTCCGGAAGTGGCCTCCACGCGACTCCTTGCGCTGGAGGGCCGCCACCGCCACGAGGGTGGCGGTGGTGTGCAGGTTGCGCTCCTCGGTGGCACCGGGCGCCAGACGTTCACCGATTTGCTCGAGTGCCACGAGACAGCGCCGCAGACCGGCTGCGGTGCGGGCGATGCTAGCATGGTCCCACATGAGCTGCCGGATCTCGTCGGCGGCCACCTGGGCGGCCCCCCGGTCATCCAGCGGAGGCACGGCCCAGGATTCCCGACCCGGCTCGGCCAACCCCTGCGGCGTGTCGATCATGTCTCGCGCCACCCGCTCGGCGAACACCAGTCCCTCGAGCAGCGAGTTGGACGCCAGCCGGTTGGCCCCGTGCACACCCGTTCGCGCCACCTCTCCCACGGCATAGAGACGCGGAATGCTGGACCGTCCTGCGAGATCGGTCACCACACCGCCCATCATGTAGTGCGCCGCCGGGGTGACGGGAATGGGCTCGCAGGTGGGGTCGATACCTCGGGCACGGCACAGTCTGTAGATGCCGGGGAAGCGGGTACGGAAGCCGTCTCCGAGCTTGGTCGCGTCCAGAAATACCCGACCCGTGGCCTGCTGTTCGCGAAAGATCTCCCGCGCCACCACGTCCCGAGGCGCCAGCTCAGCCAACCGGTGACGCTTGGGCATGAACCGCTGGCCCCGCGCATTGAGCAGGATGGCCCCCTCACCCCGCACCGCCTCGGAGACCAGCGCCAGCGGGTTCTCCGGCGTGTCGAGGGCGGTGGGATGAAACTGGACGAACTCCATGTCGGCCAGTCGTGCGCCGGCCCGATGGGCAATGGCAAAGCCGTCACCCGTGGCCACCTGCGGGTTGGTGGTATAGCGGTAGATCTGCCCGCAGCCGCCCGTGGCCAGCACGGTCGCGTCGGCCACGATTTCCACGGGACGACCGGCCAGCGAGACCCGTACCCCCGCACACTGCATCACGCCTTCGTCGGGGACGAGCAGCAGATCCAGAACGCGAGCCGTCTCGTGAACGGTGATGTCGGGGGACTCCCGCACCTTTTCCACCAGCGTCCGGGCCACTTCGGCGCCGGTCTGGTCACCCTGGGCATGCACGATGCGGCTGCGCGAGTGGGCCGCTTCCTTGCCGAGCTTGAAGTCGCCGTCGGGATCGAGGTCGAAGCGCGCCCCGGCCGCCTGCAATTCACGCACGCGGGCCGGCCCCTCCTCCACCAGCACCTGCACCGCCTCCCGGTCGCACAGCGCCGCGCCGGCCGCGAGCGTATCCTCCCGGTGGAGTTCCGGCGAGTCTCCGGCCCCGAGGGCAGCGGCAATGCCGCCCTGCGCATAGGCCGTGGCGGAGTCGAACAGCGTGCGTTTGGTGAGCACCGTCACCGAACCGTGGGCCGAAGCGCGCCATGCGGCGTGCAGCCCCGCCACTCCGCTACCGATGACAAGGAACCGCGTGCGAATCCGGTCGGTCATAGTAGTTTCAATCAAAGGACATCGCGTCCGAAAAAGTACCCCTGGTCGCGTTGGCCAGACTCCCCCGCTCTTTTCCGATTTTCGAGGATACGTCATGCGTCTGACGTTCATGGCCCGCGCCATGGCTGCTGCGACCGTTACCGGCACCCTGCTGCTGCCCGCCGTGGGCAACGCGCAGCCCGGCGGCGTCTCGGCGGCCTGCTCCATCGACCCCAACCAGCCCAAGGAACTGGCCATTCAGTCGCTGGCCTTCCAGCGGGCCAAGTCGGCGCAGAATCCCGACGACCGCAAGAAGGTGCTCATGGGCGTGCTCAAGGAGCTCGACACCAAGCCCGAGCGCTTCGCCAAGAACCCGACGGGTTACAACTACATCCTCACGCAGGCGCTGGTCATGTGGGCCGTTGAGCCCGGCGTGGGCGCGACGCCCACGCGCGGCAGCCTTGGCTTCGTCAGCAATCCCACAGAGCCGTACGACATCATCGACGGCCTCGACGCGGGCTTCAAGGCCATGACGGCCGCCTCGCCCGAGTGCGCGGAAGACGTGAAGGCCCTGCGCCAGAACGAGGCCTGGCTGGCGCTCACCCAGGCCGCCCTCAGCGCCTCCAATGGCGGACAGCTGGATTCGGCCGAGTACTACGCCAAGCGCTCGCTCAAGCTGAGCGGCGACAGCCCGTACCCGCACTATGTGCTGGCCAGCGTGGCCAACACGCGCGGCGACAAGAAGGGCGCCGTACTGCACTGGGGTCATGTCGTGTCGATCGCCGCCAGCGACACCACGTATCGCGAGCTCAAGAACACCTCGCTGTACTACACGGCCATGACCAAGCTCGAACTGGCCAGTGGCGCGCAGGGTGCCGATCAGGTCGCGCTGGGCAAGGAAGCGGCCGAGGCCTTCAAGGCCACGCTGGAGGCCAACCCGGAAAGCCCCGACGCCGCCAATCTCTACAACGGCTGGGCTGACGCGCTGACGCTGGCGAAGGACACGGCCAATATCCCGCAGGTGTACGCCGGTCTGCTGTCGTCGCCGGACAAGGCCACCGACATCACCATGACGATGGCCGGCGTGATCGCCACGCGCGCCAACCGCGTGGATGATGCGCTCAAGCTCTTCGAGCTGGCGGTGCAGAAGAACCCGTACAACCGTGACGGCCTGCGCAACCTCGCGGCCACGTACTACGGCCGTGAGAAGTACCAGGAGATGTTTGCGCCCTCGAAGAAGCTGGTCGAGCTCGACCCCAACAACTACGACGGCTGGATGATGTTCGCCTACGCGTCGCAGGGGCTGGGCAAGAACGCCAAGGCACCGGCGGAGAAGAAGGCATGGACCGACTCGCTGGTGAAGTACAACACCATCGCCGAGGGGCTGCCCGTGAAGGTGGACGTGGCCGGCTTCTCGCGCGGCGGCCAGACGTCCACGCTGACGCTGTCGCTCGAGCAGGTGGCAGCCACCGACGGCAACTACTCCGTGACGGTGGAGTTCCTGGATGCATCGGGCAACGTGGTGGCCAATGCTACCGAGCAGTCGGGTCCGATCAAGAAGGGAGAGCGCAAGGAACTCGCCTTCAAGGCAAGCGGTGACAAGATCTACGGCTACCGCTACAAGCCCATCAAGTAAGTAGCGCCGGGGTGCGCGCGACGCGCGCGCGCCCGCTGCGCCGAGCACTCGACGCCATGCCGTCGATGCCCATGCAAACGCTCGTTGGTGCCGCGCTCCTGCTCGCGGCGCCACCGAGCGTTTGTCGTCTCATGGCGCAGACACCCGAGGGCCCCCGCGGCACACTCGGCGTCATGGCCATCGCCGTCGCGACCCAGGCCGACCCGGCGCTTGCCAATCGCAGGCTGCGCGAAGGCTATCTCACGCAGCCCATGCTCATGGGCGCGCTGCGCCGCGGTCCGTTGCGGCTCAGCGGCATGCTGAACGCCGAGGGCTACACGCTGCGCCGTGGTGAACTCAATGCCGGGATATACGGCGAGGGCTACGTGGACCGGCGGCATCCGCATACACTCGTACACGAGGCCATGGCGGCGCTCGTGTCGCCAGGGTGGCAGGGCCCTGGTGGCAGCTGGCAGGCGTCGCTGGCAGCCGGTCGCGGCTTCACGCCGTACGGCAGCGATGACCCCATGGTGCGGCCCTTCGTGAAGTATCCGGTCAATCATCACCACGCGCAGATCATCGAACGCGTGCAGGTATTGGGCGCGCTGCGCTGGTCGGGCGTGTCCCGCACGCGCGGCGCGTCGTCATCGGCTGCCGGGACCGCGCCCTGGGCGGCTGTCGAACATGGCTGGTTCAATGGCGATGAACCCACGTCGCCCTTTGCCGCGCCGCAGTGGCGGCGTCTTGGCGACTCACGCGCGACGCGTTTGGTGGTGGCGCCGACTCCAGCCTGGGAGTGGCAGGCCAGCCATGCCTTCGTGCGCAGTCCGGGCATCGTGCAGGGCGGCGCCTTCGATCACCGGCAATGGAGCAGCGCATTGCGCTACGCGCGCCCCGGGTCGCGATGGCGCTACGGGCTGATCGAAGTGGCGCGGGTTGACGAGGGTGCCGGACGCGAGCGCGCGTTCCGCTACGAGTCGATGCTGGCCGAGGGGCAGCTGGCCCTCGGTTCGTGGCTGCTGTCGGCGCGCGCCGAGCGTACCGACCGCCCCGAGCAGGAACGACTGCTGGACCTCTTTCGCACCAGCACGGGGCACATCGACTTCCAGATCGTGGGTGTCACGCGCTGGACACTGGGCACGCTGCAACTGGCCGCCCCATCACAGCGCACACGGGTGGGGCAGTTGGTGCCGTTTGCTGAAATCGGCGTGGCGCATGCGGCCGCCCGTCGCCAGCCCACGGTGTTCGATCCGGCGCAATTCTACGGCCGCGCCACCCAGTGGTCCCTTTCGGCCGGCCTGCGCTGGCATGTGGGCGCCATGCGATCGCGGGTGGGCCGCTATGGGGTGCTCGCCGACGCGGGCGACGCCGCGCATCTTGGAACCCATGGACACAGCCATGACCATCGGCAGTAAGCAGTCTCTCGTCCGTGGCACCGGGCACCGGGCAACTCGCGGCGCGGTCGCAGGACTTCTTGCCACCCTGAGCCTGGCCTGTTCCGGCAGCGCCGACCGCAGTGACCCCGTCGCCCCGCCCACGCCTCCCGGCAATACCGACACGCCGCCCCCGCCGGCCACGGGCGCCCCGTTGCTGCCATCCACGGGATTGGGCGCAGTCAGCGAGCGCTACACCAGCGAGGTGTGGGTGCACGGCACCACGGCATACACCTCCACCTGGGGTGCCCGCGGCAGCGTGCGAGGCAATGCCGTGAAGCTCTGGGACGTAAGCGGCGCGCAGCCGCGGCTGGTGGACAGTGTGCTGGTGGCCGATGCCGGCACGACGGGCGACGTGCAGGTGTCCGATGATGGCACGCTCATGCTGGTGGCCATCGAGCCCAATCCCAACGGCGGCATTGCGCTGTACTCACTCACGAATGGCCGCTCGCCGCGCCTCCTGGTCCGCACCACGGGCGGCGAACTGCGCACCGGTGTGCACACGGCCGAACTGGCCCGTGTGAACGGGGTGCTCTATGCGTTCTGCGCCGTGGACCCGGCCAACGGCGTCCCCGCGCGCCTGGTGGTGCTGGACCTGAGCGACCCGGCCAACCCGCGCACGGTGTGGTCGCAGGTCATGGGTGCCCCGTTTGTGCACGACGTGTTCGTGCGTGGCGGCTTGCTCTACACCGCCGAATGGAACGACGGCGTGGGCATCTGGGACATCGGGGCCGTGAGCGGTTCGGTGTCCGCGCCACGCTTCGTGAGTCGTATCCGCACCGTCGGCGGACAGGTGCACAATGTGTGGCGCCTCTACGACCCGCTGCTGGGCCCCAGCCGATGGCTGCTGGTTGGCCAGGAGGGGCCGGGGGTGATCGGTTCGGCCAGCAGCGGTGACGTGCATGTGGTGGATCTGCAGGACCTGACGGCCCCGCGGGAGGTGGCGTTCTACAACGTGGCGGGCGCCGGCACCCACAATATTTCGGTGGACGAGGCCAGCGGTCTGGCCTACGTGGCCTACTACAATGCCGGCGTGCGGGTGCTGGATGTGCGGGGCGACCTGGCGGCATGCACGGCCGCCCAGCGCAGCAGCGACGGGCGCTGCGACCTCACGCGCATGGGTCGTGAGCGGGCGGCTTTCAGGGGACCGGGAAACCTGCCGCTCTACATCTGGGGCGTGCACTGGTCGTCCACCGGCGTGTTTGCCAGCGACATGCTCAATGGGCTCTGGCGCATCACACCGGCCACGCGCTGAGCGGCCGGGGAATTCCTGAGGGCCTTCCCGTGCGGCCCTCGGGCGGCGAACCTTCGGTGCCATGCGTCGTACCCTCCTCCTGATCGGGGCGCTGCTGCTCGCCCATGTCGCCCTGCTCACCGTGCGCCCCTCCGGGGCGACGGTGGCCGACACCACCGAAGGCCTTGATGTCGGCATCGTCTTCGATGTCGGTGGCCGCGGCGACAAGTCCTTCAACGACGGCGCCTATCTGGGCGGCGAGCGCGCGGCCCGCGACCTCGGCGCGCGTGTCACCTACATCGAACCGGGTGAGGGCTCCGACCGCGAGGCCGGACTGCGCCTGCTCGCGGCCGAGGGCATGGATCTCGTCATCGGCGTGGGCTTCATCTTCACCGACGACATCCTCACGTTGGCGAAGGAATATCCCAACGTGCGCTTTGCCGACGTGGATCTGGCGTTGCCGACGGACGCGTCGGGCACTCCGTTGCCGCTGCCTGCCAATCTCAAGGCGCTCAAGTTCCGCGAGGAAGAAGGATCGTTTCTCGTGGGCGCCCTCGCCGCGCTGGTGGGTGACAGCAAGAAGGTGGGCTTTGTGGGCGGCATGGACATCGCCCTCATCCACAAGTTCGAGGCGGGCTATCGCGCGGGCGTGCGCCATGTCTGTCCGGACTGCGAGGTCATTGCCAACTACGCCGGCGTGACCCCCGAGGCCTTTCGCAATCCGGGGCGCGGCAAGGAGATGGCCCTGGCCATGTACAACCAGGGCGTGAACGTCATCTTCCACGCCTCCGGCAGCACGGGGCTGGGCGTGTTCGAAGCCGCCCGCACGTCGCGCAAGCTGGCCATCGGCGTTGATGCCGATCAGTATGCCGAAGCGCCGGGCTTCATTCTCACCAGCATGGTCAAGGGCATCGACGAGTCGGTGTACCAGGCGGTGAAGTCGGTGAAGGAAGGCACGTTCACCGGTGGCGTGCAGCAATTCGGCCTGGCGGAGAAGGGTGTGGGCTACGTGTACGACGACAACAATCGCGCGCTCATTTCCGATGCCGTGCGCGCGCGTCTCGACAGTCTCACCGCCGACATCGTGGCCGGCCGCATCGTGGTGCCGTCCACGCGTGAGGGCAGCCGATGAACGCGGTGCTGTCCACGGACGCGCCGGCCGGTCCGCTTGCCATCGACATCGAGAGTGTCGTCAAGACCTTCGGCGGCGTGGTGGCCAACCGCGATGCCTCGCTGCAGGTGCCACATGGCGAGATTCACGCGCTGGTGGGTGAGAACGGCGCCGGCAAGAGCACGCTCATGCGCGTGCTGGCCGGCATGTATGCGCCCGATGCGGGTCGCGTGCGTGTGAACGGGCAGGACGTGACCGGCTGGAAGACCACCGAGGCCATTGCCGCCGGCGTGGGCATGGTGCATCAGCACTTCATGCTCGTGCCCACGCTCACGGTGGCCGAGAATGTGGTGCTGGGCATCGAGCCGCGTGCCGGCTGGCAGGTGGATCTGCCGCGCGCCGTGCGCGAAGTGGAAGCGCTGTGTCGCAAGTGCGGCCTGCACGTGGACCCCGAGGCGCTGGTGGCCGATCTGTCGGTGGGTGAGGCGCAGCGTGTGGAGATCCTCAAGGCGCTGTATCGCGGCGCGCGCGTGCTCATTCTCGACGAGCCCACGGCCGTGCTGTCACCACCGGAAGTGCAGGAACTCTGGACGGTGCTGCGCGCCCTGCGCGACGATGGGGGCACGGTGGTGCTCATCACACACAAGCTCGACGAAGTCATTGCCGTGTCCGACACGATCACGGTGATGCGAGCCGGCGCCACGGTGTCACGCTTTGCGACGGCCGGTACCACGCCGCGTGACATCGCGCGCGCCATGGTGGGCCGCGATGTCAATCTGCATCTCGATGCGCTTGGCGCCGTCGATGCGGCAGCGCTGTCCACCACGTCAGCGGCACCGACTGCCGGCGCTCCGCGGCGCGACGCGCGCCTGGTGGTGCACAACCTGCACCTGCGCTCCGACCGCGGCACGCCCGCGGTCAGCGATCTCAGTTTCGAGGTGGCTGGCGGAGAGATCCTTGGCGTGGCCGGTGTCGAAGGCAACGGCCAGACTGAACTGCTCGAAGCCATTGCGGGCTTGAGGCCGCTGCAGCAGGGCCGCATTGAACTTGACGCGCGACTCCTTTCGGGACTGTCGGTGCGGCAGCGTGCCGATGCAGGACTCTCGCACATTCCCGAAGACCGGCATCGCCGCGGCCTCGTGCTCGACTACAGCATCGCCGACAATCTCATCCTCGGGCAGCAGCATCGCTTCACCACGCGCGCCGGTCTCGATCAGGCGCACATTCAGCGGCATGCCGCCGAGCAGGTGGCGCGCTTCGACATCCGGCCGCCGCTGCCCGCGCTGCCGGCGCGGGCCCTGTCCGGTGGCAATCAACAGAAGATCGTCATTGCCCGCGAGATGGGTCGCGACTTTGGTGTGCTGCTGGCCGCGCAACCCACACGCGGCGTGGACGTGGGCGCCATCGAGTTCATTCACGCACAGCTGCGCGCCGCGCGCGATGCCGGCAAGGCCATTCTGCTCATCAGCGCCGACCTCTCGGAAGTCCTGGCCCTGGCCGACCGCGTCGCCGTGATGTATCGCGGACGCTTTGTCACCGTGCTGCCCAGGCAGGCCTGCAGCGCCGAGTTGCTCGGCCCCTACATGACGGGAGCGGCGGCATGAGCGGGCCGTCGGCATCGGGCGCCGCTGGCAGCGCCTCACTGAGCGCGACCACACTGCGCGCACTGGAGGCGGTGCTGCCGCCCGTCGTGGCGCTGTGCATCGCCGCCGTCATCGGCGACCTGCTCATCCTGTCGTTCGGGGAATCACCCGCGGCGGTGTATGCGCTGCTGATCAAGGGCACCTGGGGCAATCCCTACGGCATTGGCCAGGTGCTGTACAAGACCACGACACTCACCTGCACCGGGCTTGCCTTTGCACTTGCGGGCCGCGCCGGGCTTTTCAACGTCGGTGCCGAGGGCCAGTTGGCCGCCGGTGGTTTTGGTGCGGCGCTGCTCGGGCTGGCCCTGCCCTCTGGCCTGCCGGGGCTGCTGGCGGTTCCGCTCTGCGTCATGGCCGCCATGCTCACGGGCGCGGGCGTGGGTGCCGTGCCCGGCGTGCTGCGCGCGCGCTTCGGCGCCAGCGAAGTGATCGTCACGATCATGCTCAACTTCATCGTGCTGGCGCTGCTCAACTGGGTGGTCTCCACGCATCTGCATTTGCCGGAGACGCTGCGCACGCCGGACATTCACGCGGGCACGCTGCCTCGTCTGGCCGACTGGTTTGCGGTCTTCAGTGGCAGTGCGGCCAATGCGGTGCTGCTGCTGGCCCTTGCTGCCGCTGCCGCGAGCTGGTGGTTGCTGTTCCGCACCCGCAGCGGCTACGAGCTGCGGGCGGTGGGTCTGCAGCCCGACGCTGCCGAGTACGGCGGCGTGCACGTGCCACGGGTGATGTGGACGAGCATGGCCCTGTCTGGCGCGCTCGCCGGACTGGGTGGTGTGAATTTCGTGCTGGGTTACAAGGGCTACTACGAGGACGGCTTTGCCGGCGGTGCCGGCTTCCTTGGCATTGCCGTGGCGCTCGTGGGACGCAATCACCCCTTCGGCATCGTGCTGTCCGCGTTGTTGTTTGCCACGCTGTCGCAGGGCGGTCTGGCCGTGAACGCCATCGTGCCCAAGCAGCTCACGGACATTCTCACAGCGGTGGTCATTCTCTCGGTGGCCACGGCGGTGCCCGAAGTGCAGCGGCAGTTGCGCGCGGCGGCGGCCAGCACCATGGCGGCGCTTACGCGGGCGCAGCAGACGAGCGGAGGGCGCGCCTCATGATGGCCATTGCCTTCCTGCTGCAGACGCTGCGCATTGCCGTGCCGTATCTGCTGGCGGCCGCCGGCGGTGTGCTGTCCGAGCGTGTCGGCGTCATTGCCCTGGGCCTCGAGGGCCTCATGCTCTCGGGGGCCTTTGGTGCCGCGCTGGGCGCCTACTACGGCGACAGCGCCTGGGCCGGTCTCGCGGGTGCCCTCGCGGCCGGCGCGGTGATGACCACCATTCTCGCCGTGGCCACGCTGCGCTTCCGCGCCAATCAGGTGGTGGTGGGTGTGGCCATCAATCTCATCGTGGTGGCGGGCACGCGGTATTTCCTGCGTCTCATCTTCGACAGCTCGAGCAACTCCCCACGTGTGGCCGGCTTTGGTGGCGAAGGTGTGGGCAACGCCATGCTGGCCTCCTTCACCAATCCGGTGGTGTGGATTGGTCTCGTGACGTTGCCGGCACTGGGATGGGTACTGTACCGCACGCCCTTCGGCCTTCGCGTGCGCGCCATCGGCGAGAAGCCCGAGGCAGCGGTGTCGCTTGGCGTGAACGTGATGCGGCTGCGGGTGCTGGGGCTGTATATCGCGGGCGCCATGGCCTCACTGGGTGGGGCCTATCTCGCCCTCGACCAGCATCAGTTCACCGATGGCATGACGGCGGGTCGCGGCTTTATCGCGCTGGCCGCCGTCATCTTCGGCCGCTGGCAGCCGGCACGAGTCGCCGTGGCCTGTCTGCTGTTTGCCGCTGCGGAAACTCTGCAGATCCAGTTGCAGGGCGCCCAACTCGTACCGAGCCAATTCGTGGAGATGATCCCCTACGTGCTGACCATCATTGCCCTCGCCGGTCTGGTGGGACGCAGCACGGCCCCTGCGGCGCTGGGGAAGACGGAGTGAGCAACACGCCCGGCGACCCATCGGGCTCGCCCACCCCCTCGCAGGACACACACACCGGCGAACATCCCATCGACGACGGACGGTCGGCCTTCGGGCGTCTGACCGTGCTCATGGTGGCGGCCTTCATCGACATGCTTGGCATGCTGATGATTCTTCCGCTGCTGCCGTTCTACGCCAAGGACCTCGGCGCGGGCGGCTTTGTCGTGGGACTGCTCGTGTCGTCCTTCAGCGTGGCGCAGCTGCTCAGCGCGCCGGTGTGGGGCCGCTTCAGTGATCGCTACGGACGCCGTCCGGCGCTCATGGTGGGTCTGGGCGCGAGTGCACTGGCGTACATTGTGTTTGCCTTTGCCGACAGCCTGTGGTTGCTGTTCCTCTCGCGCATCGTGCAGGGCGCGGGCGGTGGCACGGTGAGCGTGATTCAGGCCTACGTGGCCGATGCCACCCGTCCGGAAGACCGCGCCAAGAGTCTGGGCTGGCTGTCGGCCGCCACCAATGCGGGTGTGGCCTTGGGTCCCGTCATTGGCTCATGGGTGCAGATCTGGGGCAAGCACACCCCGGGTCTGATGGCAGCGGCCCTCTGTCTCGTGAACATGGCGTTTGCGTGGAAGTACCTCACGGAGATTCGCAAACCCAACATCGCCACCGAACAGCAGACGGGTGTGAAGGCCGTGCGCCGGAGTTCACGCGAAACCGTGTGGCGCGTGGTGGCCCATCCCGCGGAACCGGCGTCGCGCCTGATTCTCATTTATGCGCTGGCCATCGGGGCGTTTCAGGGGACCACCGCCGTGCTCGCGCTCTTTCTCGCGTGGCGTTTCGGGGTGACCGAATCCACCATCGGCTACGTGTTCATGTACATCGGCACGCTGAGTGTGGTGGTGCGAGCGCTGCTGCTGGGCAAGATCATCGACCGGTTCGGCGAGGCACGACTGAGCCGTGTGGGTCTCATTCTGCTGGCCTTGGGTCTGGTGGGCGTGTCGCTGTCGCGCGACTACGTGACGCTGGCGCTGGCGGTGGGCCTCCTGCCACTGGGCACGGCCTTCACCTTCCCCTGTGTCACGGCCATGCTGTCGCGTGTGGTGAGCAGCGCGGACCGCGGGCTCTACATGGGCGTGCAGCACACCTATGGCGGCATCACCCGCGTGGCGTTTCCGGTGGTGCTGGGCATTGCCTTCGATGCCACGGGACAGGCCAGTCCGTTCTGGATCTCGGCGTTTGTGGTTTTGGGGACGCTCCTGATGTCCCGCGATCTCGAGTCCTACGCACCGGCTCCGGTGAGACGGTGAGACTTGAGAGGGTGAGACTTGAGAGGGTGAGAGATGGGTGCTTCGCCAGAGGTTGAGAGGATGAGACAGAAATAGATGAATGAGAGATGAGCAACGAATGAGTTGGGAGATGGGATCGTGTACGGCAGGGACTGCGGTCGGGGTTGATACCGCAGTCGGGGTTGGGGTCGGGGTCGGGGTCGGGGTCGGGGTCGGGGTCTACTCCGCCACGTAGCGCCACGGCGCATTCGGCGACGAGCGACGCCAGATCGTAAAGAACGACGAGCCGGCGTTGGGATTGTCCGCGGGCGGCTGCTTGGGCCGAATGACTCCGAACGTGATGCCCAGATCGCCCGAGGGAGCGACCAGTGCCGTGTCAGCGTTCCATGTAATCGCGCTGGGCGCAGTGAGTGGCTGATTGCCCGACACGGCGAGGGCAATGGCGCGCGGGCCGAGCACAAAACGCCCCAGCGACGATGGACCAACGTTCACCGCCTGCTCGTCACCCATCTCCGCGAAAGCCGCGCCCACACCGATGCGCTGCGCGAGATCGGAGAAGCCCTGCTCGGCAGCCATGAGACTCTTACGATGCGCCGCCACATCACGCGCCGCGCCCGCGGCCTCGGCGGCCGTCAGCGCACGCGCCGGCAGCAGTGGCGTCAGCATCGTGGAATCGAGCACCACATTCGTGTCCACCGGGCGCCGTCGCCAGGCCGCCACCCGCCAGCCTTCGCCCTCGCGAATCCAGTAGCTCAGATACTTGAACTGACTGCGGGTACCGTCGGTGCGTCGCACGCTGCCCATGCCCACCGTGTAGGCGTGCGTACCATCGCCGGACACACCGGCACGCACCGGTGTCCAGGTCATGCGTCCACCGGCGTCGGGGGAGCTGGCAAACGCCGCCAGCACCGAGTCCACGCCAGCCACAATGCGCGTGGGCGGCACGGGCATCATGACACCGGGCAGAAATCCCGCCCGCAGCGCCTCGGGAAACGACGCAGCCGACACGCGACGCGCGAAGTCGCGATCCGCACGCAGCACATCGAGCGCCGTCTGCGCCGGCGTGGCCTCACCGGCGGCGGCGAGCAGTGTGCGAGGCGACTGCGCGGAATCATCGCGTCGCGCGCCGCCACAGGCCGCGAGCACCACGACGGCGGCGGCCAGGCCGGTGGCAGGCCAGGCGCGGCGCCCGACGAAACGACGCCCGACGAAACGACGCCCGACAAAACGTCGTGCGAGGAAGCCGGCGTTAAGGCCCGCACCACGCAGGCAACGAAGAATACGGGGAGTGTTCATAAGGTATACGTTATTACGCGTGGGAATGCCCGCCGTTTCACCGAATCCAGGTCCCGGACGCGCAGGACCGCTCGGCGTGTGTGCTGGCCAAGCGGTGGCAGAGCGCCGAGATTGGACAGGCACGACGTTCTCCTCGCCGGCCAATCGCGCCGGCCCTGCTCTGTACTCCGTTCCCCTCATGGCGTTTCCTCGCGCGGCCGGTGTGCTGCTGCATCCCACCTCCCTTCCGTCTGCAGATGGCATTGGCGACCTCGGCCCTGAAGCCCAGCGCTTCGTGGACTGGATGGAGGCTGCCGGGCTGAGCCTCTGGCAGATGCTGCCGCTCGGGCCCACCGGCTACGGAGATTCGCCTTATCAGTGCTTCTCCGCGTTTGCCGGCAACCCGCTGCTCATTCACATACCCGGGCAGCATGCACCGCGCCACACGGCAATCGACGCGAGCCGTGGTGGCCATTCAACACACATCGACTTTGCCGCCCTGCACGCCGCGAAGCCGAGGGCCATGCAGGCCTGGCTCGATACGCTGCCCTACAACGAAGCGGTGCAGCAGTTTGTCGAGCGCGAGGCACACTGGCTGCCCGACTACGCGCTGTTCATGGCCATCAAGGAGTCGGAAGGCGGTGCGCCGTGGACTCAGTGGCCGCGTGCCTACGCAGACCGCGAGCCGCAGGCGCTGCAGGCCGCGCGAACCCGACTGGCGCCCGCCATCAGGCGGCGCGTGCTCGAGCAGTTCGTGTTCGACACACAGTACCGCGCGCTGCGTGCATACGCGGCAGCCCACGGTGTCCGACTCATGGGTGACGTGCCCATCTACGTGGCCCACGACTCGGCTGATGTCTGGACCAATCGCAGGCTCTTTCAGTTGCAGGCCGATGGTTCACTGACCGTGCAGGCCGGCGTCCCACCCGACTACTTCAGCGCCACCGGACAACTGTGGGGCAATCCGCTCTACGATTGGCCCGCCATGGCCCGGGACGGCTACGCGTGGTGGACGGCACGGCTGCGACGCGCACTCGACCAGTTTGATGTGCTGCGTCTCGATCATTTCCGCGGTTTTGCCGGCTATTGGGAAGTACCGGGCAATGCGGAGACGGCTGTTTCGGGGCGCTGGGTGGAAGGGCCGGGCGAGCCGTTCTTCGCCGCCATGCATGCGGCGCTGGGCCCGCTGCCCATTGTGGCCGAGGATCTGGGACTCATCACACCCGATGTCACCGCGCTGCGCGAGCGCTGCGGATTTCCCGGCATGGCCATTCTGCAATTCGCATTTGCGAGTGAACACTCCGACTTTCAGCCGCATCGATTCCACCGCGACCTCGTGGTCTACACGGGGACGCATGACAACGACACGACCATGGGCTGGTGGCAGTCGACGGGCGAAGGCGACTCCACGCGACTTGCCGACGAGGTCGCAGCGGAAAAGGCCCGGGCCCTGCGCTATCTCGCCTGCACGTCGGAGGACATGCCCTGGGCGCTCATTCGCGCCGCTCTGGCCTCGGTGGCCGATACGGTGCTCATTCCCATGCAGGACCTGCTCGCGCTCGGCAGCGACGCCCGCATGAACCTGCCGGGTCGGACCAGCGGCAACTGGACCTTCCGCTTTCACTGGGAACAGGTCGACGCATCGCGCACACAGTGGCTGCGCGACCTCGTGCACACCTACGAACGCGGAACGTCGGCGTCGTCTGCGCGATGATGTGGCGTATCCGTCTCACCCGGCGGCGGCGGCTCGTAGAGAAAGGTCAGCACCATGGCCACCACCCAACCGATTACCGTCCACCCCAAGAGCAGATTGATGGCCGTGATCTTCCATCGACGCGAGCTGCGCCGGGACCAGGCCAGCATGCTGGGCAACCCGTAGAGCAGCACCAGCACCACCAGCATCACACCGCCCTTGGGCAGGCCGCCGCCGGTGTAGCGACCGGCGGAATCCACGGCCTGTGTGACGGCGACACGAATGAGCGGGTGAAGCATACGGCAATATACGCAAATATCCTCACGACATGACTTCAGCACTCCTTCTGTCCGACCTCTCGCTGGCGCAGCGCCTCGAGCGCGTGGAAGCCCACGCCAACGCCGCCTTCGTTGACGCGCGGGCCGCACTGCATCCGGAAGCCGGCGCGACCTGGCGCGACCTCCATGGGGTATGGGCCATGTTCGATGGCCAGGGGTCACCGCTCACGCAGACGTTTGGTCTCGGTGTGTTCGGCATTGACGACGTGTCGGCGCGTGAAATCCGCCTCGCCGCACAACTCGATGCGCTGGAGGCGTTCTTTGCCGAACGCGGCGCCGATGTGATGCACGAGGTGAACGTCATGGCCGACCAGGCCCTCCTGCCCCTGCTCGCCGCGCGCGGCTATGCCGTGGTGGAATGGTCCATGGTGCTGCTGCGTCCCATTTCGGCCACCGATCGTGCGCCGACCCACACCGGCCTGCACACGCCGCGGGTGCGTCTGGCCGGGGCTGACGAGGCTGATCATTGGGCAGACGTTGCGGCTGCGGGCTGGGGGGAAACGCCGGAACTCGCCGCCTTCATGCGCACACTGGGACGGGTCAGCGCGCGAGCCGAGGGTACTTTCAGCTTCCTCGCGTCACTGGGCAGCGAGGACGTGGGCTCCGGCGCACTGCACCTGCATGACGGTGTCGCCCTGTTTGCCGGCGCCAGCACGCGTCCCGATGCGAGACGACAGGGTGTGCAGCGGGCCCTCTTCGAGTCGCGGCTGGCCCACGCCGCCGCAGTGGGCTGCGACCTGGCCATGATGGTGGCGGCCCCGGGCAGCACGTCCCAGAAGAACGCCCAACGCATGGGGTTCCAACCCGTCTATTGCCGGGTGAAGTGGGGACGTCAGGCCTGAGCCGTGGCGTGGGCGGATGGCCGTTTCCACCGATGGTCGCGTGACTTTGCGCGGGCAAGGCGCCATCATCAAGCAATTCCTGCGGTCACGACCAACCGGCGCCACTCGCGCACCATCTCACTGGAGCTTCCCCGCATGTCCTCGGCGCGTCGCACGTTCCTCAAGCACGCCGGTCTCAGTGCCGCAGCGCTTGCCGCCCTGCCCGCCACCAGCCGGGCGATGTCCCATGACGCCGGCGTTGTCGCGCGGTCCGAGAGTGCGGCGCGCGAACTCGACGCCTATCTGGACGTCGCGCAGCAGCAGGAATCGTGGGACACGACCTGGGTCAAGCGCATCAAGGGCAAGCACCGCGCCATGTTCGATGTGCCGGAAGTCGAAGGCGGCGTAGGCGTGCTGCGCTCGGGCATCTGGCAGCGCCAGTACAACGAGGTGCTCAAGCCGAAGACCGGCGACATGATCTCGGTCATGGTCATCCGCCACAACGGCATTCACCTCGCCATGAATCAGGACTTCTGGACCACGTACAACGTGGGCGAAGAAGAGAAGCTCAAGGGCGACGACGGCAAGCCGCTCAAGTTCAACCCGGTGCTCCCGGCTTCCGGTGTCGACACGCCCGCCAACTTTGCCGCGCTCATGCTCGACAAGCAGATCGAGGGCGGAGCCATCGTGCTGGCCTGCAATCTGGCGTATCGCTCGGTGGTGGGACTCGTGCAGCGCAAGGACAAGCTCACGCCGGCCGAGGCCCGCGCGAAGGCCAACAGCATGCTGGTGCCGGGCGTCATCATGCAGCCCAGCGGCATCTTCGCCAACGTGATGGCGCAGCAGGCTGGCTGTGTGTTTGTCCAGGCGGTTTGATACCGGGCCGGATAAGAACTGAATACTCAGAACTTCAACTCAAAGCTCAGAGCTGACCGGACTGTCGGTAAGCTCTGAGCTTTGA
>ERZ1066121.628-NODE-628-length-30970-cov-9.375611_pt1 | contig 30970 bp, 26 predicted proteins | sample MGYA00382768_ERZ1066121 | MGnify/ENA primary metagenome ERZ1066121 (study PRJEB33369, sample SAMEA5778351) | biofilm metagenome | biome: Industrial cooling water; feature: Water cooling tower basin; material: Biofilm | place: United Arab Emirates | collected...
TCTGCACGTCGGCGTCGAGGATCTCGCCGCTGCGCGGATCGACCGTGCTCGGGCCCACGGCGTTTTCCGTGGTGGACGGCAGCCAGCGCACGACCGACTTGCTGGCGTCTTCCGGCGACCAATCGGGATCTTCTTCCTTGCTCGGCGCTTCCTTGGCAATGATCGCGTTGCGGAAGCCAGCGGCCTCGAACGCGGCCTGCCACTCTTCGATGCCGGCCTTCACGAACGGCACCAGCCACTTCGGCGTGGCCGGATCGACGTAGTAGACGATCGGCTTCACGGGCTCCGAGATTGCCGCGCTCGGATCCTTCTTCTCAAGGCGCCAGCGCGAAATGAAGTGCCGCTCCTCGGCGCGCTGTTCAGGACGCGAGAAATCGAAGCGCGAGCTGAAGAAGTAGCCCACACGCGAGTCGCGCAGCCGCGCCTGCATCGGCTGCTCCGGGAGCTTCACCATCGACCAGTGCACGACGAACGTCTTCGTCACGGGCGGTGTGCCGGGCGCTGGCTGCGCGGGCGGCAGGCCGGGGAAGATCTGCGTGGGCGTCGGCTGCGCGGCCACGGTGATCGTGGCCTCCGTCTCGATGTTGGTTGCAAACGTGGCGACGCGCTCGAAGAAGCTGCGCGTCGGATCGGCCGTACCGCGGTAGCGCTTCACCACGCTGATCTCCGACGGCGGCGACGTGTAGAGTCGCGACACTTCGATGACCGGCGCCGAATCGGGGCCGTACGCGGCGACGTTGAACGACCCGAGAATCGCGGCGTTGTTCGCGTTCTCCACCGCTTCCGCGATCGGAGCCGATGGATCGGAGACGATCGCGTACGAGATGCTGCGCAGCAGCACGCGATTGCCGCGACGCTCCCAGCGGATCACGCGACTGTCGATCGTCTGCCCGCCGTAGCCGTCGCCTTCGTTGGTCTTCGCGAGCGACGTGAGCAGCAGCAGATCCTTGTTGAGTTCCGTGGCCGGAATCTCGAAGTAGAGCTGGCTACCGATCTGATGCGTCTTGAAGAGGCCGGCCTTGGTCTTCACGTCCCCGCGAATGACCTGGGCGTACGGACGTGGCTGGGGGTCCTGACCCGCCGCGCCGGGCGCGCCACCAGGCGCACCAGCTGGCGGCTGCGCGGCGGGATTCGCCGCGGCCGCGTTGGCGGCGGCCGTGTTGGGAGCGGCGATCGGCGCGCCGGCGCCGCGCGCGGGCGTGGGGGCCGGCGTCGGGGCCGGCTTGCTGCACGCGGCAACGGCGAGTCCGCCGAGGGAGAGCAGCAGGAGTCGCGAACGAGACATGGAGCGTTCGGGAGAAGGGAAGGGCACGGAACGTGACCGGCGTGCGCCGGATCACGGAACACACGTTGCTCCAAACGTAGACGCGGGCGCCACGGATGGTACCGTGGCGCCCGCGCATTCCGCTCCTCGGCTGCCGCACGCGTGGTGCGGCGACCGTTCGTCCCTGCAATCAGACGCTCAGTCCCTGACCGGCACGGCGGTCCGAACCGGCCAATGCTCAGCAGCAGCGGCTGCCGATGCGCTGGTATCGCGCGGTGAGTCGATCCCGCTCGAAGGCTGCCCGGTCCATGGGCGTACACTGCGGGTATCGCTCGCGCATGTGGAGGAGATAGGTGTCGTAGTCCGGCACGCCGATGAGGCGCCGCACCACCGCCGCAATCGACGCGAGGCGCGCGCCGATTGCCGAAGGTGCCGCAGTGCTCGCGCGGTCGGCGCGCGCGGTCGTCTCAGTGCGCAGTACGGAGTCCGCCATCGTCGGTGAGCTTGGTGGCAACGTAGGGGGTTTCGCTGGAGACGGCCGGCTTGCGGCCGCCAATGACGGCGAGCCACTCGCGGGCCGACGCGGTGAGAATCACGATCACGCTGACGAGGAAGAACGCCGCGACGCCCGCGTCGAGGCGGTCGTTGAAGATCATGCGCTGGGCGGCTTCTACGCCCGGGATGTTCGCGGGCAGCGTGCCGCTCGCGATCTGCTCCTGCAGCACCTTGGCGTGCGACAGGAACCCGAGCCGCGGATCACTCGAGAAGATCTTCTGGTAGCCCGCAGTCGCCGTCACGATCACCAGCCACGTGAGTGGAATGAGCGTGAGGAAGGAGTACTTCGCCTTGCCCATCTTGATGATCACCGTCGTGCCCACGCAGAGCGCGACCGTGGCCAGCAACTGATTCGAGATGCCGAACAGTGGCCACAACGAGTTGATGCCGCCAAGCGGATCGGTGACGCCCTGATACAGGAAGTATCCCCACATCGACACGAACAGCGCGCTGGTGAACACGACGGCGGGGTACCACGACACCCGACCAAGCGGCTCGTACACATTGCCGAGCAGGTCCTGCATCATGAAGCGGCCCACGCGCGTGCCGGCGTCGAGCGTGGTGAGAATGAACAGCGCTTCGAACATGATCGCGAAGTGGTACCAGAGCGCCATCGCGCTCTCGCCGCCCAGCGCGCGCGAGAAGAGATGCGCCATGCCCACGGCCAGCGACGGCGCGCCACCCGTGCGCGACAGCAGCGAGCCTTCACCCACCTGACGGGCGAGCGTCTCCAGCTCATTGGCCGAGATGGTGGTGAAGAAGCCCCAGTTGTTGATCACGTCGGCGGCGCTCGCGGCCGTCGTGCCGATGACACCGGCCGGTGAGTTGATCGCGAAGTAGAGGCCCGGCGTCAGCGTACAGGCGGCGATGAGCGCCATCGTGGCGACCAACGATTCCATGAGCATCGAGCCGTAGCCCACGAAGCGGGCGTCGGGCTCACGCTTCAACAGCTTCGGGGTCGTGCCGGAACTGATGAGCGCATGGAATCCCGAGATGGCACCGCAGGCGATCGTCACGAACACGAACGGGAACAGCTTGCCCGCGAACACCGGTCCCGAGCCATCGATGAACGGTGTGACGGCTGGCATCTCCATGTCGGGCAGCACCACCAGGATGCCGGCCGCGAGCGCCAGCACGACGCCGATCTTCACGAACGCCGACAGATAGTCGCGCGGCGCGAGCAGCAGCCACACCGGCAGCACCGAGGCGGCGAAGCCATAGAGCATGATGCTCCACGCGAGCGTCGTACCGCTGAGCGTGAACACGGGCGCCCACGTGGCCGACTCCGAGACCCACTTGCCCGCGTACAGCGAGAGCGTGAGCAGCACGAGCCCGATGGCGGTGGCTTCAAGCACACGACCCGGTCGCAACCATCGCAGGTACACGCCCATGAACATCGCGATCGGAATCGTGAGCGCGATGGTCACCGTGCCCCACGGGCTGTCGCGCAACGCGTTCACCACGACCAGCGCGAGCACCGAGATGAGAATGATCATGATGCCAAGCACCGACACCAGCGCGGTTGCACCGGCCACGGTCCCGATCTCCTCGCGCGCCATCTGACCGAGCGACTTGCCGTTGCGACGGATCGACGCGCAAAGAATCACACAGTCCTGCACGGCACCGCCGAGTACCACGCCCACCGCGATCCACAGCGCGCCGGGCAGGTACCCGAACTGTGCCGCGAGCGTCGGCCCCACGAGCGGACCGGGACCCGCGATCGCGGCGAAGTGATGACCGAAGACGATCCACTTGTTGGTCGGGACGTAATCGCGTCCGTCGTCCAGCCGCTCGGCCGGCGTGGCGCGCGTCGCGTCGAGTGCGAAGACGTTCGCGGAGATGAAACGGCTGTAGAAGCGATAGCCGATGAGGTAGGTGCACACGGCCGCGGTGAGCAGCCAGGCAGCGGAGATGCGTTCGCCGCGGGAGAGGGCGATCGTGCCGAGCGCGATGGCACCGGCTAACGCAACGAGGGTCCAGGCGACACCCTGGACGAGGCGGGAGGAGGTGGAGGGCATGACGCACAACTCCGCCTCTGGTACACGCTGATGTCAAGTCTGTCTGCCGCTCACGCGCCGTCGCGCGTTTCGTGACGTGAAGCTGTCGCGCCCTTGTCCCGTGCACCACGGCGCGGGTACGCTTTCCCGGATGATGTCTGCGTTCGGATTCCAGACGAGGCGCCGCATGCGGCGGGCGGCCTTCGGGGTGGCACTGCTGGCCGCGCGTTCGCTCGCGGCGCAGACCGGTGGCGTGACGGATTCCGCTCGCACGGCGACGGACGAGCGTGGTGCGCTTCGGCTGGGTGGTGATGCCGATGTGCAGCTCACCCTCGGCGGCTACCTGCAGGTCGACGGTCGGTGGGTCTCCGGCGCGCTGCAGTCGCAACCCGATGGCCTGCTGCTGCGTCGCGCTCGGCTTGTGTTCGATGCGAGGCTCGCCGGTGGGTGGCACGTTCGCCTGCAGCCCGACTTCGGGCAGGGGCGCGTGCTCGTCCAGGACGCGTATGTGGGCTTCGACCACACGGTGGGGGTCGCTCGCATCGGTCGGTTTCGGCCCGCGTTCGGGGTCGAACGGTTCCAGTCGTCGGCCACACTGCTGCACGGTGAGCGCTCGCTGCTGAACTCGCTCATGCCGAGTCGCAGCTTTGGTGCGCAGGCGAACGTGACGCGAGGCGCGCTGAGCCTCGCCGTTGGCGGATTCCGCACCCCGATCGGTTCTGACGTGCAGGTGGTGGACACGGACGGTGACGTGGACGCGCTCGACGGCAGCGGCCACGATCTGCTCGTGCGCCTCGCGTGGATGCCTCGTCGCGGCGCACGCTATCTCGACGCGCAGGTCGCGCTGCTGGAGGGACGCGAACGTGGGGAGCCGGGCGCCACGGGAGTGACCCGCCTGCTCACGGTGGGGCAGCAGCCGTTGCTCGCGTTTCGCAACGATGGCACCGACGCCGGTACCGCGCTCGCGGATGGGGCACGACGCCGGGTCTCTGCGGGCGCGGTGGGCGGCAACGCGCGCACCATGCTCGCGCTCGAGGGCGCGGTGTACACGCAGGGCGCGCGCGTCCCCGGCGCGCGCGATTCGTCCGCATCGGTCGTCGGTCGACGTCGTGCCGTCACGGCGGGCGTGCTTTCGGTGCGCGGTGCGCACGTCTTCGGTGGCACGCGCCGACCGAGCCAGGAAGTCCTTCCCTCGTCTCCGCGTGGAGCGCTCGACCTCGGGGTGCGCGCCGCGATGCTCGGCGTCTGGGGGGAGCAGATCAGCGACGTGATCACGCGCCGCTCCGTCACGCACGCCGCAAGCGGCGGCGCCGCCGTGGGCTGGATTCCGACCCCGCTCACGCGCCTGTCGCTGGCGTACGACATCACGATCGTGCGTCCGGGACGCGAGGTGCGGGAGCACGCGTTGCTGCTGCGCGTGCAGCAGGGATTCTGACGCGACGTGGACGCCGTCCCACGCGCCGTCCGCGCCACGCAGCTCGCGATGCTCGTGAATGCCGCGCTCGCGAGTGTGAAGCTCGTGGCGGGTCTGCTGGGTCACTCGTACGCGCTCGTGGCGGACGCGGTCGAATCGGCGGCGGATCTGCTGGCGTCGAGCATTGTGTGGGGAGGATTGCGCATTGCGTCGCGCGATCCGGACGAACGCTACCCGTTCGGCTATGGCAAGGCCGAACCGCTGGCGGCGGCCATCGTGGCGTTGCTGCTGTTTGGTGCGGCGGTGGCCATCGCCGTCGAAGCGATCGCCGAAATCCGCACGCCACATCACGCCCCGGCCTGGTGGACGTTGCTCGTCCTTGTGCTCGTGGTGGTCGTGAAGGGGGTGCTCTCGCGACGTGTGCAGGCGGTGGGTCGTGACATCGGCAGTACCGCAGTGCAGGCCGATGCAGTGCATCATCTCAGTGATGCGCTGACGAGCGGCGCCGCGTTTGTGGGGATCAGCGTGGCGCTCCTCGGTGGGCCCGGCTGGGAATCCGCCGATGATTGGGCGGCGCTGATCGCCGCGGCCGTGATTCTCTTCACCGCGACACGCGTCCTGCGGCCCGCGCTGGATGATCTCATGGATCGCTCGGCGGAGCCCGCCATTGTCGAGGCCATCCAGCGCGCTGCGCTCGGCGTGCCGGGCGTGCGCCACACCGAGAAGCTGGCGGTCCGACGCAGCGGGCTCACGTGTCGTGTGACCCTCCACGTCCAGTCGGATCCCGCGATGACCTTGCACGACGCGCACGTGGTGAGCGGCATGGTGAAGAGCGCGATTCGAGCGGCGGTACCGCGCGTGCAGTCGGTGCTGGTGCACATGGAACCGTACGAGGACGTGGACCGCACGGTCGCGCCGCGCGAGCAGGCCGGCGGGGGTTGACGCGGCGCTCGTCAATTGCGACTATTCAGCCAATCGGTAGACCAAATCGAACCGGAGCCCTGACCATGCCGAATGAACTCGATCCTGTGACTGCGCTGGAGCACCTCGCCGCTGGCGCACTGCTCGTGGATGTGCGTGAGCCCGACGAAGTGGCCTTCGCGTCGTACGATGTGGCGAACATCGCACTCGTTCCGCTCAGCGATTTCGCCGCCACGTCGCACACGTTGCCGAAGGATCGTGAACTCATCATGGCCTGCCGCAGCGGCGGACGCAGCGCGCGCGCGATGCAGTTCCTGCTCGACAGCGGCTACGAGCACGTCGTCAACCTGAACGGCGGCATCCTGCGCTGGCAGGCGGAAGGTCACCCCACGAAGGGCGGGCGCGTCAGCTGACGTCGACGCGCGCTGCTCAGCGCAGGCCGGCCACGAAGGTGGCCACGGCCTCGCTGAAGCGCGCGGGTTGGGCCAGCCAGGCGTGATGCCCCGCCTCGGGGATGATGACACTGCGCGCCTGGGGCAGGGCCGTGAGATACTCGTCGCGCACGCGCGAATCGACGAAGTCACACGCGCCGCGCACCAACAGGAACGGCACCGTCAGTGCGCCCAGCGCGGCACGCGGATCAGGGAGCTGCGTCGCGTCGGCGAGGGTGTAGCTGTTGGCGAAGAAGCCTGCTCCGCGCATCGAGGGCGCCCTCGCAGGCACCGTGGGGGACCCCGAATCGATGGTGAGACCGCCGCAGGTGAAGCGTGGCTGGCCGAGTCGCCACGATGCGTGCAGGGCCTGCGTCCACCATTGGTCGGCTTCCCAATCGTCGATGAACTGGTGCGCGGCGGGACGGCTCACATCGGCCATCATGCGTCCCAACACCAGACGGAGCGGCGGCTGCTGACTCGCCGCGTACAGCGACGCTTGCACGTCAGTCAGTCGCGCACGCGCGGTGGCCGGCAGCAGCTCGGGCCACTGCGCCGGCCAGAGGGCCGCCGGTGATTCCAGCAGCAGCGCGCGCACCTGTCGCGGATACGCCATCGCGTACTGCAACGCCAGTGTCGCACCCCATCCGGTACCGGCGAGCATGACCTGCGGCGCACCGATCGCGACACGCGCCGCTTCGAGATCCGCCACGTGCATGGCTACCGAGTACGGTCGATCGCGCACGAGATCCTGTCGTGACGACAAGCCGGCGCCACGCTGATCGTAGTAGAACACATCCACACCGAGCGTCGCGAGCGTGTCGTACGGGCGACTGCGCCGGTCGGCGAACTGCGGCAACATGGGCAGCCCCGGGCCGTCGTGCAGCACGATCAGCGGCGCGATCGGCGTGGCGCTGTCGTGGCGCGCCACGCGCAGATAGGCGAGGTGCCCCCCATCCGGGAGCGTCCACTGCGCAACGCCCGGCACGGCGGGCACCGGGTCGAGCGTGCGGGCCGGTGCGCGTCCCACGAGCCACTGAGCGCTGGCCACGTAGGTCACGGCCGCCGCGATCAGCCACGGCCACGCCCCGCGCGCGTCGCGACCGCGGCGCCGCTCCACCCATTCGAGGAGCGTGAGTCCGGTCGCCACGAACATGCCAAGCGCGAGCACGGCCTGCAGCCAGAAGCCGAAGTACGGCGTCGCCGAGACGATGAACACGGCCGTCGCGGCGGCGAGCGCCAGCGCGAGGGCGATCAAACGGAGCAGCAGTGTGGTCACGCCGAGAAGATGCGGGCGGGACCGGCGCTCGGGAACGGGGCGGGGGTGGCCGCTACTGGATCTGGATGTACACCGGGACCGGCCACAGCCGCAGGATCTCCGAGCGCGGCGTGGACGGATTGTCGTTGCGTGGCTTGCGGAACTGCTTCCAGCCCGCGAACTGCACCGGTTCCTTCTTGACGTAGCTGTAGTACGAATCGCGCTTGAGCCACGGGGCGCCGAAGCCGTCCATGTGCATCACGAACTGCACCTTCGGATCGAGGCGGATCTGATCGACGTTGGTGACGCCGCGTCGCGTGAAGCGGTGCACGACGAGAATCTTGGGCGGCAGCTTGTACTTGTCGACGAGTCCGGCGAGGTATTGCGTGGCGTAGTTGATGTCAGCCGCGTCATACGTGCCGATGCGGCGCCCGGGCAGGCCGCCGTCCTTCATCGAGAACTCGGGGTCGATGCCAAGATGCACGTCAGGGCGCTTGAGAAAGCGCTCGAGCCACGGCAGCTCCTGCTGCAACGTGCTGAGTCCGACCTGCACGTCCACGAAGAGCAGTGCGTTGCGCGACCGCGCCCAGCCGTACACGCGTTCGATGAGCGCGCTGTCCATGCGCAGGCGGTACTTGCCATCACGCCCCGCATCGGCTTGCGCCACCACCGCGATGAGATGCAGCGCGGGCTGCACCGGCGTCGTGGGGTCGAGGCGGTTCCACTCGGCGACTTCGGCATCGAGGCGGCGCAGCATGTCGGTGTGCTCGAACTCCCCGAGGATGCCCATGCGCTGTGACAGCGGATTGCCGTAGAAGGCGATGATGCGCCGGTTCGGCAGGATCGCCCCAGGCAGCTGCGCGGGCATGCGCGGCGGCCAGAGCGAATCGAGATCGCTGCCTATGTCCCGGTAGGCGAGGTGTCGATCGCCGGACTGTGGGCCGAGCGCGCCGGAGGGGCGACGCGCGGGCTTCGCGCTGTCGGGCCGCGCCGTTACCGTGCCCGCGGGACGGGCTGGTTGGGCGCGGTTCGTCGTGGCCGGTGCCTGAGCGTCGATCTCGGCGGTCAGCACCGCGTCGGTGAGCAGGAGGGCGACGACCGTCAGGATGAGGTGCGCCGCGCTGGAGCGCACGACGCGGTCAGGCAGGAGCGAGCGGAAGGAGGGCATGTGAGTCAGCCGATGATCACGAGCGAGCGCCGACGGGCGCGGCAGGAGTGTAGCGGGGCGACGGCGGCGGGCAAGTGGGGGCGATCTCGCCGCGGGCAGCCCGTCACCCCATGACGCTCGCTCGGTTCAGTACCTCAGGAAGTGCACGTACTTCACCACCAGCCCTCCGGCGGCCGGGCGCCGCCATGGAACTCCGCCTCGCTCAGCGGAAAGAAACGTGGGCCAGTTGCTGTTCCACACCACGAACAGCTCCTGCCCGGGTGCGCGAATCCAGCGCAGTCGCGCGTTGACTGCGAGTCGTTCGGAGGCATTGTCCCACTGTGTGAACAGCGTGGCATTCAATCGCGCATTCGCGGCGACGTCGATCCGGGCTCGCGCGGTGTTGGCCGTGAAGCGACGCTCTGTCCCGTCCGGCGTCGACAGCGCGAACGCGACCTGCTCGAGCTCGAGCGCCACGAGGAGGTGCGGTTCGAGGCGGAGCCCAGCGTCGATCGACACATCACGGCTGCGACCGCTGTAGAAGCCACCAGTACTCGCCGTGACCTCGAGCGTCGCCATGCGCGCTGGGGAACTGCTCCATTCTCCCTCCACGCGCGTCCAACGGTAGTCATCGCCGGCAACTGTGGCACCAGGAAAAAGTTCGAAGGACTCGTCGGGGACGTCCACACGCTGCACGAAACGGAGTGCGAAGTCGCTCCCATCCTCGAACTCTGCGCCCAGCGGCTGCACGGTGAACGAGGCATTATCCACGCCACCGCCGAGTCGTTCCACATACTGCCAGCCGAGCGCGTTGAGCCGAAGGCGACGCACCTGATGACGCGTGAGCCATCGACCAACGCCGCCGAGCGTGCGTGGCCGCGGTGTGATGGCGGTATTGCCGGAGTAGCGCATGATGCCGGCCTGCCGAACGAAGCCGAGCGGCGGCGCAAAGCCCTCGCCAATGCGATCGACGCGAACAACCACATCGGCGTGATCGTTCGGGTAGTCGATCATGACGCGCCCGAAGATCGGATCACCGGTAGCGTCGCTGCCGTCAACCGCGAGTGCGCCAAGCACGACGAGATTGTCTCCTCCCACGATGAACGGGAAGTTGAAATCGACGCCGCCTGAAGGACTCGAACCGGCTCGGTCGGTCCTTCTGAGGGTGCCCATCGCGCCGACATAACCGCGGCCGAGCACGTCGCGCCGAACGCGCATCACAACATCTGTTGACGGTTCGGCGCCGCCCTCACGCGCGACGATCGCGCCGACCTGTTGCCGCCCGATGCGCCCCGTCAGGCGTGCACCGGCAAGCAGCGGGACCGGCGTTCCGCCCGCGCCGAGCCCGATGCGTCGGCTGTAGAAGAGTAGCGTTTCCTGACGGCGTCCGAACTCGAAGATTCCGGCGCCTTCGGTGAAGAACGGCCGTTGCTCGGGAAAGAAGAGTGGGAAGCGTGTGAGGTTCACGATCTGCCGGTCCACGTCGGCCTGCGCGAAGTCGGCGTTGATCGTGGCGTCGAGCGTCAGCGTTGGTGTCGGCGCCAGCTTGACATCGACGCCGACGTCGGCCGTCGCTGCACCGGCGGTCGTTATGGCGCCGCTCGGCGTGGCGCGATAATCGCGCGTGGCGAGATTGGCCGTGCTCGCCGCGTACGGGCGCATCTCGATGCGCGCACGGTCAGGGAGCGCACCACCGAGCGCGGTCGCGACCTCGGCAAGGCCGCGTAGCGAGCCCGCGCGCTCGAGAAAACGGAGGCCTTCGGACCGCCGCCAGGCGCGCCACTGCTGCGTCTCGTTTGTGCGTCGAATGAACCGACGCACGTTCACATCCCAAGCGTCCTCGTTGTCCGGGTAGCGCAGCGTTTGCCACGGGATGAACAGTTCGGCGTGCCATCCGTCCGCCGAGATGCGCGCGCGCGCATCCCACACACCGTCCCATTCTGCGCTTTCACTCTCGAAGCTCGTGATCTCGGCGTCATACAGCGCGCCGTTCGGATTGACCGAGAATATGAAGCCGGTGCGCTTGTCGGCCATCGGCGAGAGCATCAGTGAAAAACTGTCGTCGGTCTGGAAGTTGGCGTCGCGGCGGAGCTGTGCGTGCCGGATGCTGCCGGGATCACGGTCGTACGCCCACACGCCAATCCACACTCCCCGTGAATCGGCGAGCAGACGCACCACGGTGCGTTCGCTGCCGGGCGCACCCTCGGCCGGATCCCGCTGGCGCAAGTCGGTGATGCTGTCGGCGGCAGCCCACGACGATTCGTCGAGACGACCATCAAGGGTCAGTGCACCGGCCGAGATCTTGAGCGTGGCGCTGGCGGTGTCGGCCGTCTGCGCGCCGACGAGACCACCGCCGGCGCTGAGCAGTACGATCAAGGCGACGGTGCACATGGCGAGTACGCGAAGTGGCAAGATCACGCACCGGCGAAGACTGCACTGTGTCGCGCGCGCTAGCGGTGCGATGGGGTCGTCCATGTCATGTTGGCGTTCGTGGGGGACGCGGTACCGCGCGGTCGGAGCCTGTCCTGCGGATGGGCTGCACTCCCTCGCCCGGTACGGCCGTCGCGTTACCTTATAATGATGCCCAGACTATTAGTTACCAACAGGTGCCGCGTCCCGATGCCCCTCGCGCTTTGGACAACGGCCCTCCTTGTGTGCGTCGCGTCCTCAGTAGGCGCACAAGCCGACAGCGCGCGACCTGCGTCGGCCGCCAGCCGAGCCGGCCCGCTCGTGCAGGGCGCCGAACCGGACGTGCCGTTGCTTGCCCGGTTCGATGTCGATGCGAACGGTCGTCTCGATCGCGGGGAGCGGCAGGCAGCGCGCGCGTGGTTGCAGGAACACCCGGAGGTGCGCCCGCCCATGCGCGGCCGCCAGCTGCCGCCGACCGGGCGTACTGGCGAGCGACTCGTGCCAGCCGATGTCGCGCCCGTGCCCGCCACCATCGGCCTCTACGACAGCAGCGTCGTGCGTACGCTCTTTCTCGAGCTCGAGTCGCCGGATTGGGAGCGTGAACTCGCGGACTTCTGGCACACCGATGTCGAGGTGCCCGCGTCACTCACTGTGGATGGAATCACGTATCGCGACGTCGGTGTGAGCTTTCGGGGGAACAACTCCTTCCACATGGTGCCCGATGGTCTGAAGCGCTCGTTTTCGGTGTCCTTCGATACGTGGAACGATGCGCAGGCACTGCTTGGACACACGTCGCTCAATCTGCTCAACAGCAATCAGGATCCGACCTTCCTGCGGTCGGTCCTGTTCCTCGACATAGCCCGCCGGTACATCCCAGCGCCTCGCGCCAACTTCGTGCGCGTGGTGGTGAATGGGGAATCGTGGGGCGTGTACGTCAATCAACAGCCCTTCTCGAAGGCGCTGCTGCGTGAGCAGGTGGGCACCGATGCCGGCACGCGCTGGAAGTCACCGAACAACTCGCCAGGCGGCGGGTTCGGTTTTCTCGGGGACTCCATTGCCCTGTATCGCCGGTGGTACGAACAAAAGGGGAAGGACGATCCCGCGGCGTGGCAGGCACTACGTGAGGTGACGCGCGTGTTGGACACGACGCCATCCGAACGTCTCGAGGCGGCGTTGGCGCCGTACATGGACGTGGACGAAGTGTTGCGCTTTCTCGCGCTCGACATGGCGCTCGTCAACGGCGACGGCTATTGGAACGACGGCAGCGACTTCAACGTGTTGCTTGGTGCGGACGGTCGCTTTCGCGCGTTGCCGCACGACGTCAACGAGGCGTTCCGCGGCCGAGGTGATGCGTCGACGCCTGATCCGCTGATCGCACTCGATGATGAGCGCAAGGCACTACGGCGCCGTCTGCTCGCCGTGCCGGCACTGCGCACGCGCTATCTGCGCTACGTTGGCGAGATTGCCGAGACGTGGCTTGACTGGCAGCGGCTCGGACCGCTGGTGGATCACTACGTCGCGATCATCGAGGATCACGTCGCGCGCGATACGCGCAAGCATTCTTCCACCGCCGAGTTCCGCGCGTCCATCTACGGAACGCCCGATGCGCCGCCGGATGCGCGCACACTGCGGGGCTTCGCACAACTCCGTCGCGCCGCGTTGCTGGCGCATCCGGCGGTACGTGAGGCCATGGGGCGCTGATCAACCGCCTGCGAATCCGTTGCGTCAGGGCAGCAACCGTCGTTCGAGCCGAGCGTCAGCCCACATTCGAGAGCACAGCGCGCGCGTTTCGCTTGAGCCCCACCAGCTTCGCCCGAGCGAACTTCACGTTCCACGGACACACCTCCTGGGAGGTGTCGCGGGATCGCGGAATTGTGGTCGACGTGGTGACCGGGATCCGAACGCTCCGGAGGGAAGGCGCGGCGGCAGTACACCCGATGGTCGATGAGCGCACCGGCGCAGATACCGGAGGCGGTTCAGTCCGTCAGTCGTTCGGCCGCGTGTACTTGCGCGCGTAGTAGCGCCGCGCCGCCTCACGGACGGCCCACGTGTGCCGGAGCGCCGTCAGGTCGAGCGTGGCCGTGGTGTCAGCGGGGGGCGCGTCGGGCCTCGCCTCTTCTCCGACAGTCATGCCGTGTGCCGAGACGCCGATGTTGCCCGTGACATGAGTGGAAGGGCGGCCGGATTCCGGATCGAGGCGACCGAGAGGTCGACGTCGAGCAACGGCCAATGCAGGTGGTCGGGGGTGGGCCACTCGACCGTCGTGATCTGCGCGATGGTCGCGTCGCGGAACCACGGGAAATCGGCGAACGGCACCAGCAGCTCCTCCCCGTCGAGGAGCAACCAGAACCCGTGTCGCGACACGTGCGTGACTTCAGCGACTGAAGTGTCGGATCCAGGCATCTCGAACCTCCTGTTCGTGGCGAGTGACGATCTCTCGCGCCTCGCGCAGTTGATGCGCCGACAGCCCGAGCACGACCGCCACCTCGATGGTCGGATCGAGCCAGAACTTCGCTTCGCCATCCGGATGGGCAACGTGGACGTGTGGCCGTTCCTCCTCACGAGAGAAGAACAACCTTCAGGCTCCCACCCGCAATACCGTCGGCGACATGCTTGCAACGTACCCTGCCGGGACGCGCCTTGCCGCCAACGCGTCCGGTGCCGAGGCCGTGCGTCAGCCCAGGTTCCCGAGCGCCACCCGCGCATTCCGCTGCAACCCAGCCAGCTTCGCCCGCTTCATGGCACTGCCCTTGAACCCAGCGCGATACGCGTCGTCATCCATCGCCAGGATCTCCTCGGCGAGCGTGCGCGCATCCTTCCCCGCGAGCACCGCTCGCGCCGCATAAGGCGACCCCTCGGGCAGCGCCCGTGCGAACTTCACGTTCCACGGGCACACCTCCTGGGCGGAGTGGCGGGACTGTTGATTGGTCAGCGCTCCTCGCGGGCCCACCTCGGGACTGGCGCCCGACGTGATGATTTAATACAGTATTCCGAGGAATATCGGAATAATGGAGAGCGCGTGCACCATCGCACCGTGAAGGATTGCCTCTACGCCGCCTGGGCGCAGACCGCCAAGGCGCTCGCCAGCCCGAAGCGGCTCGAGCTGCTCGACCTGCTGGCCCAGGGCGAGCGGACTGTCGACGCCCTGGCCCGTGAGGCGGGGCTGACGATCAACAACACCAGCGCGCACTTGGGCGTGCTCAAGGCGGCGCGCCTGGTCGAGACGCGGAAGGCCGCGCAGTTCGTTTTCTACCGGCTGGCCGACGACGCGGTCGTCTCCCTGCTGCGCGGCGTGCAGGCGGTCGCGCGTCGGCGTCTTCACGAGGTGGACCACCTCGCGCGGACCTACCTCGACGGGCGTGACCCGCTCGAGCCGGTCGACGCGGCCGAACTCCGGCGCCGGCTCAGGGCGGGGGAGGTGACCGTGATCGACGTCCGTCCCGCCCTGGAATACGAGGCGGGCCACATCGCCGGCGCGCTGTCCGTGCCACTCGAGCACTTCGACGAGCGGCTCCACGACCTGGCGAAGGACCGTCCGGTCGTCGCCTACTGCCGCGGCCCGTACTGCGTGTACGCCATCGAGGCCGTCGAGCGCCTCCGCCGTCGCGGTTTCGACGCGCGTCGCCTCGTCGACGGTGTTTCCGACTGGCGACGCGCCGGCTACCCGGTCGCCTCGGGTGCGCAGTCGGCGGGGACCGGCGCCACCGGCCGGCGCCGCGAGTCCGCCAGCACAGCACGTGGGAAGCGAGCATGAGCAGGCGCGACGGCGTGCCGACCGTGCCCACCGGCAAGGCCGTCGAGCCGACACTCGGGCTGCGCGAGAACTGGCAGCAGTTCGCGCTCCTCGTGCTCGTCAACGCCTTCGTCGGCGCCATGGTCGGGCTCGAGCGGAGCGTGCTCCCCCTGCTCGGCGAGCGCGAGTTCGGCCTCGCATCGAAAAGCGCCGCGCTCTCGTTCGTCGCGACGTTCGGCGTCGTCAAGGCACTTACCAACCTGCTCGCCGGCCACCTGGGTGACCGCTACGGCCGGAAGCATGTCCTGGTGGCCGGGTGGCTGTTCGCGCTGCCGGTGCCGTTCCTCGTGATCTGGGCGCCCACGTGGGGGTGGATCGTCTTCGCCAACGTGCTGCTCGGCATCAACCAGGGACTCGCGTGGTCCACGGCGGTCATCATGAAGATCGACCTCGTGGGACCCCGGAAGCGCGGCCTCGCGATGGGCTTCAACGAGTTCGCCGGCTACCTGGCCGTGGCGCTCACCGCCCTCGCCACCGGCGTGATCGCCGCACGGTGGGGGCTGCGTCCCGAGCCGTTCTACCTCGGGATCGCGTTTTCCGCGGTCGGGCTCGCGCTGACCGCGCTGTTCGTGCGTGACACGCACGCGCATGCGCACGCCGAGGCCCGCGCCCACGCGCTCGTGGCCGAGGCGACCGGTGACGACGCACCGTGCTCCTCGCCGCGCATGGGCGAACTGATCGCGCGCGGGACGTGGCGCGACCCGGCGCTCTCCAGCGCGAGTCAGGCCGGACTGGTCAACAACCTGAACGACGGTCTCGCGTGGGGGCTGTTTCCGCTCTTCTTCGCGGCCGCAGGGCTCTCGCTGCGCCAGATCGGCGTGCTCGCCTTCGTCTATCCGGCCACCTGGGGCGTGGTGCAACTCGGGACTGGCGCGCTCTCGGACCGCTGGGGCCGGAAGTGGCTCATCGCCGGGGGGATGCTGCTGCAGGCCGCCGCGCTCGCCGCGATGGTCGTGTGGCAGGGGTTCGCGCCGTGGATCGCGGCCGGTGTCGCGCTCGGTGTCGGGACGGCGATGGTTTATCCGACGCTGCTCGCGAGCATCGGAGACGTGGCGCACCCCAGCTGGCGTGGCTCAGCGGTCGGCGTCTACCGGCTCTGGCGCGACCTGGGCTATGCGGCCGGCGCCGTGCTCGCCGGCGTGCTGGCCGACCTGTTCAGCATGGGCACCGCCATCGGCGCCGTCGCGGCGCTCACCGCCGCCTCCGGGCTGCTCGTGGTCTTTCGCATGCCGGAGACACTGCCTCGTCCGTACGGACGGACAGGCCTCGACGCATCACACGATCACCGCATCCCATGAACACGCTTCTCATCCTGAACGATCCGCCGTACGGCACCGAACGCAGCTACAACGCGCAGTTCCCTCGAGGAGCTCGCGGACTGGACGATCTGGGCGGAGAAGGTTGTGGTGTTCTGAGGCGTTCGCCGCCACCACCGCACGGATGTGATGACAGCGCCGACCGCGAGGCACACGCATGTTCTCCGTCGGACGACACGTTGCGGCCCACGAGCCGGTCACGGATCAGGCTTTCGATCCGAATGCCTATGCATCCTGGTTCGACTCGGCGCTGGGCCGCCCGGTTCGGGGTGACGAGCGGGCGGCGCTGCTGCCGCTGCCGGGGCCAGTGCAGGGGAAGGCCGTCCTCGACGCACGGCTCGGCGCGGTGCCTCAGTACCGGAACGCGTACTGCAGCTTCACCAGCAGCTGGTTGGAGGCGAACTCCCAGCGACGGCGATCGTCCGCGCCCGGGCCACGTGGATCCAGCCCCCCCACGGGTCGGCCCGAGTCGGGATCGAGGGCGCGCGCGAGGTTGTGGTTGTAGACCAGGAACAGGTCGCCAAGCGGCGAGAAGGTCCAGCGCACGCGCGTGTTCATCCCGAAACCGCTACCCGCATCGTCGTACTGCACGTAGCTGTTGAACTGCAGGTCGGGCGACAGGTTCAGGCGCGCGCGCACGCCAATCAGGTTCTGCGTGAAGGCGCCTTCGCGGAGGCGGCCCGCATTGTGCGTGGCGTCGAGTTCGAGGTTGAAGAGCGCCGAGGGCTTCCACGCTGCGGTGACGATGAGCTCATCGAGGGAGCCCGTGTAGAACGGGCCGAACCACCACGTGACCATCCCGCTCAAGCGTCGCTTGGCGGCGAGACCACCCTCGAGGCGCAGCCGATGCCAGTGATACGATCCCGCAGGAATGGTCACCCCGTCGGCAATCCGGAACGGGTCGACCAGGCGCTCGTCGGGTTGAAGTTGAACTCGAAGCGGTCGCCGCTCTCGAGCCGCCAGTTGATGGACGCCATGAAGATGCGGTAGCTCTCCCAGCGCCCGTCGAGGTCGGTCACGACACGCGGGCGGAACTCGTTCACCATCTGGCGGACGCGCAGCCCGAGCACGGGGCGACGCGGCCGAGGGATGTAGTCCGTCTGCAACTCGAAGATCTGCGCGGCCCGGCGCGGCACGAACCCGAGCGACGGATCGAAGTCGTCACCGATCCGCTTGGCGGTCAGGGCAATGTTCCAGATGTCATTGGGATACTCCACGCGCGCACCGTAGGCCAGCCGCTCGCCGTCGAGTCCCTCACCCATACGGCCGCCGCGAGGTTCTTGTCACGACGGAAGCGTGACGTGCGAAAGAGGGCATCCACCCCGGCGGTCCAGCTGTCACGGCGTCCGACGGGGTCGCCGCTGGAGGCGAGCAGGCCGATGCTGGACTCCCGGAACACGTTCTGGCGAAGGCGCACGGCCGCGAGCGTGTTCGCCGTCGTGCGCGGGAGCGCGTCGCTGCCCACGCCGTCGAGCACCTCTGCCGTGCGCAGCGCGAGGGCGCCGACGTTGGCACCGTTGCCGCGCCCGGTGACCTTGACACCGGCCCGGATCGGAACCTCCGTGCCGTCGAGCAGGCCGATCCGGCGGCTGAAGAAGGGGCGTACATCGGTGCCCAGTCCGAGCCCGAACTCGAAGATGTCCGCCCCCTGGAGGAAGAACGTGCGCTTCTCCGGGAAGACGATGGGGAATCGAGTCAGGTTCGTGCGACGCGTGTCGACTTCGGTTTCCGCGAAGTCCGTGTTCACCGTGAGCGCCGCCAGGGTGTTCGCACCGAGCGTCTGCGTGACGTCGAAGCTCAGCGCCCCGTCGTCTCGCCGCAGCGCTTTCGGCGCCGGTATCCCGGTGCCGCCCACGAGTGACGGGCGAACCTGCAGGCCGACGCCCAGTCCGAAAGTGGGCAGGTTGGTAAGGCGCCCGGCGCGGTACATCTGCGTGATGCGGATGTCTCGCACGGGCGATGCCCAGCGATCGACCTCCAGCAGCCGCTGGACCCGGCGCTGCACGTTGAACCCCCACGACTCGAGCCCCTGCGCGAACTGCAGACTGCGCACGGGGAGTTCGATCTCGGCGGACCAGCCGGTTTCGGTGCGAACGGCGGCGGCGTTCCACGGCGTATCCCAGCTCGCGTCCTCCGCGTCGCCCTGCCCCGAAACGAGTGCGTCATATCGCGCTCCATTCGGGTTGACGGCGAACACGTAGCCGCTGCGGCCGTCGAGGTACGTGTCGAAGACGAGCTTGATGTGGTCCTCGGCGGCGAGCGACGCATCGCGGGCCCGCGCGAAGCTGACGATACCGGCCGGATCCGGGTCGTCCGCCCGGATGCCGACGACTAGGCGCGTCCCGTCGGCCACGACGCGGACCACGGTGCGTACGGCACTCGGACGGCCGACCACCGGCTCGGCTTTGGTCAGGCCGTCGATCGAGTCGCCAGCCTGCCACATCATCTCGTCGAGACGACCGTCGAGTCGGAACGCCGCGTCGAGCCGGCCGGCGCGCAGTTCGAGCGCGGATCGGCCATCGGCGGTTCCGCCGGCTACGACCCGCGCGCGCTCGCCGGTCGGCAGCACCTCTACCGGTGCACGGCGCGACGAGTCGGCGGTCCGCCCCGGCTGCGCGGAGACGGTGTGCGACAGGGCGAGCAGCGGAAGGGTCAGGAGGGCGAGGAACCAGTGAGTAGGCATGCGAGTTGATCGCCCCGGGAGGGGTGTTTGCGCGCGCGGCGTGCGCTTGCGCACCTTGAGAATACGCCTTGCGTCTCGCGATCGATGACCGGGCATGCGCCGCACCACCAAGGCGCTCGGGGCCGGAGCGCGCGCTCTGCGTGTCGCCACGCCCCACGTCCCACGTTCCTTCAACTTTAGCAGGCGGACCCATCATGCTGCGGCTACTGACTGAATGGGGGAGGCGCCGCGCCGCCCTCGCGATCGGGGCGCTCCTCCTGCTCGGCGTGCGCGGCCAGCTTCTGCAGGCGCAGTCGCCCGACTGGGCGGCCGTCGACGCCGCGCTGGGTCGGCCCGGTGCGGCGCAGGAGGGTGGTGTGCGCCGCTGGGCCATGCCGCGCAGCGACCTGCGGGTGACAGCGGCCGGTATCACGCTGCGTCCTGCCTTTGCGCTCGGCGCATGGCTCGCGATGGTGCCGCATGAGGACGGCGTGATGGCGATGGGCGACCTGGTGCTGCTCGAAGACGAACTCAATCCGGTGTTGAGTGCGCTGCAGGCGGGCGGAGTGGAGCAGACGGCCATTCATCACCACGTGATGCGCGAATCACCGCGCGTGCTTTACATGCACATCCACGGGCATGGCGATCCCGTAGCCATTGCCCGGACAGTCGCGGCGGCGCTGGCGCGCACCGGCACACCGGGTGTCGCGGGAGTCGCCGCAGCGGCTGCGCCGAGCGTCGAACTCGACACCACGGCGATCTCGGCCGCGCTCGGGCGGCAGGGGCGCGCCAACGGCGGAGTGTGGCAGGTCGGCGTGCCTCGCGCCGAGACGCTGCGCGATGCGGGCGTCGTGCTGCCGGCCGCCATGGGCGTCGGCACCGTCATCAACTTCCAGCCCACGGGCGGCGGGCGGGCTGCGATCACCGGCGACTTCGTCATGGTCGCCGAGGAAGTCAATCGCGTGATGCGCGCGCTGCGCGGCGCGAACATCGAGGTGACGAGCCTGCACAATCACCTGCTGCAGGACGATCCTCGGCTGTTCTTCGTGCACTTCTGGGCCCACGACGACGCGGTCGTGCTGGCGCGAGGCCTGCGCCACGCCCTCGACGAGACGAACAGCGTGCAACCGACCCGCTGAGGAGCCGGGCGACGGGGCCTTCGCCGCGCGCTACGCCCTTTCGTTCGGGTGGCGGCCCGGCCGGCCCAGTCCGGTCGAGACCGGACGCGCGCACGGCCTCGGCAACCGGGCGGCGAACGGCCCCCGTGGTGTACCCGGGCGCCGACACTCGCGGTAACGCAGTCGTGTTCCGGAGTCGGCGACCGAGACGTCGATGTCGAACCCCAACCGGCCGACATCGCTGGTGAGCCGGCACCAGGCCTGAGTCCGCGTTCCCTCGCACCACCCGCGCATTCCGCTGCAGCCCCGCCAGCTTCGCCCGCTTCATCGCGCTCCCGCGGAACGCGACGCGATACGTCTCCTCATCCATCGCGAGGATCTCCGTCGCCAGCGTGTGCGCGTCCTTGCCGGCGGGGAACGCCCGCGCGGCACCATCCGACGCGAGACCGGACGCCGGATCGCGCGTCGTGCACGCGACGACGATCCAACGGTGTGGGGTCGTGCCGGGGATACCCCGTCGGCGACCTACGCGTGCCGGTCGTTTATCGCCGCGCCGGCCTTGGTCACCGGCTGTCCGTACAAATACAGCAGCAGCAGGCTCGCCAGCATCGCGAAGTCCGTGCGCGCTTCGTGCAGCATCATGAGCAGGCCGTAGCGCGGCAGCTCGCGCAACGTGAGCCCGAAGAGTTCGGTGCCGAGCAGGATGGGAATCTTGATCGTGACGATCGCGCCCAGCATGACGCCGATGAGCGGTAGCGTGGTGAGGCGGAGACGCCAGCCGAGCACCACGGCGATGCCGCAGCAGAGTTCGACAGCCCCGACGACGGGGCCGAGCACGCCGGCGAGCGGCAGCCCCAGCTTCGCGAAGCGTCCGCTGCCCAGCTCCGAGGCGTGCAGGAACTTCTGCAGCCGCTCGGAGGCGAAGACGGCGCCACCGACGATGAAGCGGAAGAAGAGAACCGCCGGGGCGCTCGAGGCGAGCCAGCCGGCGCCTGATTCAGCGTGACGCGTCATCACGGTGCTCCTCGCAGGCGTGAACCCGGCGCAATCTCTTCGTTGCCGCGCCGGAGGATGGTGTCGGTCGGTGACAGGGCCCCGAACACTTCGACGAGGTCGCCCTCGACGAGACCACGTTCGACGTCGACGAAGGCGGCCGTATCGCCGCTGAGCTTCACGACGTACGTGCGCGTGCTCGTCTCCACCAGCGCGGAGGCCGGCACGAGCAGCGAGGCACCACGCCGCGCCGCCGACCAGGCGACATCGGCGAACATGCCCGGCGCGAGCTTTCCTTCAGCGGCCACGTCCATCTCCACCAGCATGGCTCGCGTCCGCGCATCGACGGAGCCGCTGGCGCGGGTCACTCGCGCCGAGAAGCGCTCGCCAGGCCAGGCTGACACGCGGAATGCCGATTCGCGTCCCAGGAGCGAACCGCCGGCGTAGCGCTCCGGTACCGCCACCACCAGCCGCAGTCGCTCGTGGTCCTCGAGCCGCAGCATCACACCATCGCTGCCGCTGTTCGGCCCCACGAGCGCGCCAGGGTGCACATGGCGCGTCGCGATCACGCCGTCGAAGGGGGCGCGAACCGTGAGGTACGACGCGAGCTCGCGCAGCGCCGCGACGCGCGCCTCATCCGCTTCGACGGTCGCTTCCACTGCCTCGAGTTCCGCCGGCGCGACGGCCCCCGGTGTCGCAGCCGCCGCGCGCATGCGCGTCGCCATCTGACGGCTCGCCGCCAGTCGCGCCTCCGCTTCGCTGCGCTGCTGCAGCAGCTCCGGCGCGTCCATCGCCACCAGCACGTCGCCGCGACGCACGCGACTGCCGCGATCCACCGAGACCTCGCGCACGTAGCCGGCCACGCGCGCGTGCAGGTCGACGGCGCGATACGGCTGCAGTTCGCCCTGCACCGTCACGATCGCGTCGAGCGGGCGTGACTCCACGGAGGTGAAGGGCGAGACGGCGGTTGCCGTGGAGGCGGCGGCCGTGCTGGCGGTCGCGCCCGCCGACTGCGGCGCCGCGGCGTCGTCCGCCGTACCGCACGCGGTGAGCGTCAGCACCAGTGCGCACGGAACGGCGGCACGCCGCATGCGCATCGAACGTGGTGTCGCGTGACTGATCACGCTTCCTCCGGAGCAAGGGAAAGCGGCCGGACCGACTGGCCCGCCATGAGTGTGAACACCGCGGGCAGGCAGAACAGCGTGGCGAGCGTGGACGCGAGCAGGCCGCCGATCACGGCGCGACCGAGCGGGGCTGACTGGGCGCCCGCTCCTCCTACGGCAAGGGCCATCGGGATCATGCCGGCGACCATGGCGAGCGTGGTCATGAGAATGGGGCGAAGGCGGCCGATGGCCGCGTTGATCGCAGCGTCGGGCACCGAATCGCCCGCCCGCCGCCGGTCGAGCGCGAAGTTCACGAGCAGCACCGCGTTCGCCACCGCAATTCCGATGCACATCACGGCACCCATGAGGGACTGGATGTTGATCGTGGTGCGCGTCACCGCAAGGCTCACGAGCACCCCGCCGAGCACGGCCGGCGTCGACGCCGCGATGATGAGCGGCACCCGCCACGACTGGAAGTACGCCATGAGCAGCAGCACGATCGTCGCGACCGCGAGCGCGAGTCCGCCGGTGAGGCTGCCGAGCGTCTCCCGCATCTGCTCAACCTGCCCGCGCATGCTCACCGACGTTCCGCGAGGCAGCGGCGGCAAGTCGGCGAGGGCCTCGCGCACGGCTGCGCCGGCCGCGCCGAGGTCGTTGCCGGCGAGGTTGGCGGCCACGATCACCGATCGCTGGCTGTTGAAGCGTGAGATCGCGCCCGGCGCAGTGCCGGTCGTTACCGTCGCCACGTCGCCCAGCAGCGTCGGCATCTCGCCGCGACCGACCTGGATGGCGAGCAGGTCCGAGGCCGTGCGGCTCTGGCTGGCAGGTAGCAGCAGTTCGACCCGGTAGGGCGTGCCGCTCCGCTGGTCGGTCCAGAAGATCGGCGTCGTCAGCACGGTGCTCGATGTGGCCGCTACGACCGACCGTCCGACATCCGACATGGTGAGCCCATGTTGCCCGGCGCGGTCCCGATCGACCGTGACCTTCGTGACGGGATACTGCAGCGCGCCGGGCAGCTGCACATCGCGCAGCGACGGGATGCCGCGCAGGCGCACGGCGATGGATTCCGCCACCTGGCGCGACGCGTCGAGGTCGCGCCCGCTCACGAGCACTTCCACCGGTGTGTTCGCGCCGAAGTTCATCACGCGCGAGACGATGTCACCTGCCTCGAAGGAGAAGCGCACACCAGGGAAGCGCTCGGCGAAGCGGGTCCGCAATCGCTCCTCGATCTCCGCTACCGACGGCCGGTCACCGTCGCGCAAGGCCACCAGCAGCTCGGCGTCCTGCGGGCCACCGTTGGACTGGTAGAGGGCGTTCACGGGGAAATTCCACGCGGGGCTGCCGATGTTCGCGAGCGAAATCGTCACGACCTCCTCGCCGAGATCGCGCTCGATATCCGCCGCGACATCGCGCACGAGCGCGGTCGTGCGTTCGAGCGAGGTGCCCGGCTCGGCGCGCACTCGCAGCCGGAGCTGGCCCGCGTCGGTGCGGGGGAACAACTCCGTGCCCAGCCACAGGGCCGGCGTCACGGCGACGACAGCGAGGAGACCGTAGATCAGCAACGTGCGGCGCGGTGCGGTAACGGCGGCACGAACCCGGGCGCCGTACCACGACTGCAGGCGCGCGAAGCGGCCGGTCGACACCTCGTCGTGCGCGTGCACCGCACGGTCGCCGAGCAGCCACACCGAAAGCACCGGCACGACCATCGACGAAATGAGGAACGACGCGATCATCGAAAAGCCGACCGCCAGGGCGAGCGGCGGAAAGAGCGACGCGCCGATGCCGCTCATGCCGAAGGCCGGGATGAAGACGGCCAGCACGCACAGCATCGCGAGGAAGCGTGGTGCCATCACCTCGGCCATGGCGTCGACCACGGCACGCCGCACCGGAATGCCGCGGCCGAGATGGGCGTGGATGTTCTCGATGGCGACCGTCGCTTCGTCCACCAGGATGCCGACGGCGAGCGCGAGGCCGCTGAGCGTCATGATGTTCACCGTCTGGCCGGACAGGCGCAGCGCGATGAAGACGCTGAGGAGCGAGAGGGGGATCGTGACGACGACGATGAAGGCCGAACGGCCATCGCGAAGGAAGAGCAGCACCACGAGGCCGGTGAAGACCGCACCCAGCAGCCCCTCCTCGAGCAGTCCCTTGATCGCGTTGGTCACGTACGTGGACTGGTCGAACTCGAGTCGAAGATCGATGCCGTCCGGGAGCTGGGCTCGCATCTGCGGGAACGCATCCTTCACGGTGCGCACCACGTCGAGCGTCGAGGCGTCCGCGCGTTTCGTGATCGGCATGAACACGGTGCGACGCCCGTTCGCGAGCGCCACATTGTAGACGAGGTCCGCGCCATCCTCCAGCCGTGCCACGTCGCGCACGAACACCGAGGGCGTCCCGCCGAGGCGGACCGGTACGTCGCCGAGCTCGCGTGGCGACGTCACCATCGAATTCAGGTCGGCCATCGAGATGCGGTCGCCATCGCGCACGTTGCCGGCCGGGAGCGTGAGCTCGCTGCGCGCGAGCGCCGTCGCCACCTCGTCGGGCGACACCCGCAGTGCACGCAGGCGCGACGGATCGAGGTGCGCGACGATCGTGCGCACCTTGCCACCCGTGGGCGGCGGCGCAGAGACGCCGGGCAAGGTGGCCAGCAGCGGACGCACTCGATTGAGCGCCGCGTCCTGCACCTCGGATTCCGACCGGTCATCGGACGTGAAGATCAGCTGCCCGACGGGAATGGAGCCGGCGTCGAAGCGGACGATGAACGGCGGCAGCGTGCCCGGCGGCATCATGGACGTGGCACGGAAGGCCATCGCCGTGACCTGCGCCATCGCCTGCCCGATGTCCGTGCCGGGGTGGAAGTAGATCTTCAGTACGCCGAGTCCCTGCAACGCCTCGGACTCGATGTGCTCCACGCCGGCGACGTACAGGAAGTGATACTCGTAGTAGTACACGAGCTGCCCCTCGATCTGCGACGGATTCAGCCCGGCGTACGGCTGCATCACGTAGACCACCGGGACCGACAGCTCGGGAAAGATGTCAGCGGGCGCCTCGCGGACGGCGAGCCAGGCGCCGGCGACGATCGCGAGCATCGCGACGAGGACGGTGAAGGGACGTTTGAGCGCCCCGATGACGAGCTGCATCATCGGCCACGCTCCGTGTCCACGAGCTTGAGGAACTGTGCGAGGTCACCGTTCGCCTGCGCCTGCCGCAGTCGCGCCGCGATCACCTCGAGCTGCGCGACCGCGTCATCCATCTCGGCGCGCGCGAGCTGCCGCTGCGCGTCGGCGACCTCCACGTGCGTGGTGAGGCCGGCGCGGTAGCGGGCGAGGAACTGCTCCAGCGTCGCGTTGGCCGCGCTCACGAGCGCGGCGGTCCGCGCGGCGATCCGCTGGGCCCCTTGCAGCGCGGCCTGGGCCTCGGCTCGTTCCGCTGTCAGCGTGTTGTGCACCGTGAGCGCGCGCGCCTGCGCCGCGTCGGCCTCGGCCTCGGCACGGCGCTGCTCCGCTCGCCACGCCGGGACGCCCGTGAGTGGCCACGAGGCGATCACACCGACCGCCCAGTTGCCCACGTTCGGCGCGATGCCGCGCATCGGGACGGCCGACGGAATGCCGATCACCGGCTCACCGCTGCCGCGGGCGAAGGCGGCGCCAAGCAGATCGATCCGTGGAAGCCAAGCCGTCGCGGCGACGCGCTGCTGCGCCGCGGCGGCTTGCATGTCCGCATCGGCCACGCGTTCCGCCGGGTGCCGCACCTGCTCCACGATCCCGATGGTGCCAAGCTGGATCGCGGTGGTATCGATCTCGACCGACCCGTCGGCGCCGATCGCGTTCGCGACACGCGCAAGCGCGACTGCGACCACCTGCTCCGCGCGCGCGACGTCGATCTCGGCGGCCGCCACGTCGGCCGCTGTACGCGCGCTGTCGGCGCCGGGGCGCAGCCCCTGTCGCGCGAGCGCTCGAGTCAGGGAATCGATCGCGAGGGCCCGTTCGCGTGCGGCGTCAGCCACGCGCACCTGCGCCCGTCCGGCGCGTGCTTCGAGATACGCCGCGGCCGCGCGGGCCGCGACCTGCAGCTGGGCGTGCTCCAGGCGAGCGACGGCAGCCTCACGACGCGACGTGCTCGCCTCGATCTCCCGGCGCGTGCGCAGCAGTCCTGTGATCGGCATCGACGTGACGAGCGCCGCGGTCGCGCCCCAGACGCCCTCGCCTGGTGAACGGTTGCCGGGCGGTCCGCCCACACCGGGCAGGCCATCCATGCCGAAGTGCGTACCTGCGACGGCGCTTCCGGTCGCCCGCAGTGTCTGCCACTGCCCTTCAAGGCGCGGCAGTTGCGCACTTCGCGCGATCGCGAGGTCACTCGCGGCCGAGCTGGCGTCGGCACGCGCCTCTGCGAGCCGAGGGTGCGCCGCAAGCGCCGCGCGGATGGCTGTGCCTAACGTCAGGACGGGCGCCGGCGGCCCTGATGAAACTGGAGGCGCCGGCGGTTGGGAGGACAGGGTGGTGGTGGCCAGCATGAACCACACGCCGGCGAGGCAGGGGAAGGCGCGTCGTCGCGTCATCAGGGGGCGGGGTGCGAGCGGGTGGCGTCCGTGGCGAACGCCGTGAAGAGCAGGTCGAGCAGGGGGGTGGCGCGTTCGATCCGCGCCAGGTCATCCAGCGTCTCGGCAGCGACACCTTCGAGGACGCGCCGAAATCCGGCGGTCTCCGGGCGCTGGTAGCGGGCGTCCCGGCAATCCAGGTCGTGCACCATCTCGCCGATCGCGCGGTGACCGGGTTCGTCGAGCGAGAACCGAAGGCAGAGCGTCTCAAAGGTGCAGCGGTCCTCTTCGTGTCCGAACTCGCCACCGCGAATGTCGAACCGGAGTTCGCCGGCGCTGACGGGCTCGAGCGAGGGGTCGATGAAGCGGAAGATTGCGGCCGGGTCGATGAACCGGCGGATGAGCCACGCGCTGGTGATGCGATCCACGAACACGCCGCGGCGCGTGACCCACGTCCGGCCGCGATAGCCGCCGTCCGGATGCGCGTCGTGCGGGTCGCGCAGCAGCGCCCGCAATTCGGTCATGGCGAGCTCGACCTCGCGCTGGCGTGGCGTGGGCACGAAGGTGATCGCCCGCAGTTCGGCGAGTCGACGCTCGAGCGTGCTGAACTGCCGACGATGCGTTCCATCGGGGTCGCGGACGGTCGAACGTGTTCGCGTGCGGCGCGGGCGGAGTACACGGTGCAATCGCTCGACATCACCGAGCAGCGCGTCGTAGTCGCCCGTGCGGGCGTCGCGGAACTGCTGCTCGATCTCGGCGTCGGTCACACCGTCCAGCAGGCTCGCGGCGAGGATGAGACACTGCGCGCCGTGCCGTGCGACCTCCGCGGTCAGCGCCGTCGCCTGCTGCTGCCGCTCCGGCGTGCCCGGCAGCAGCCAGACGCCGTGGCGCAGCAGCAGGGCGCCGCTGCGGGAGAGCAGCCGCCACACCTGAACGCGGACCGAGGCGTCACCATCGGGCACCTGCGGCATGAGCAGCAGCCAGCGCCCGGTCGGGTGCGCGGGATGCTCGGCATTCAAAGGGGTGTGCGAACGTAACAGCTCCATGTTGCAAATATAACACGCCAGTGAGCAACCCGCGTTCCCGCCGCACGGATCGTGACCTCGGGGTGACGCGGCGGCACTGGTCGCTGCCGGCGGGCCACGCGAGGATGGGCGATCGCGCGCGTCCGTCGCGCGGATCACCAGCGAATCACCGACGCGCGCGACCGCGTGGCTGCATCATGGCGCATCCCGACGCACTCGGTGTTCCAGCACCACCCGCGCATTGCGCTGCAACCCCGCCAGCTTCGCCCGCTTCATCGCGCTGCCGCGGAACGCGGCGCGGTACGCGTCCTCGTCCATCGCGAGGATGTCCGTCGCCAGCGTGCGTGCGTCCTTGCCGCTGAGGAATCCCCGCGCCGCATACGGCGACCCCTCCGGCGCCACCCGCGCGAACTTCACGTTCCACGGACACACCTCCTGACACACGTCGCACCCGTACAGCCACTCGCCAACGAGCGCGCGCAGCTCCTCCGCGATCTCGCCGCGATGCTCGATCGTGAGGTAGCTGATGCACCGGTTCGCATCGAGCACGCGGGGGCCGGTGAACGCCTGCGTGGGACACGCGTCGAGACAGCGCGTGCACGTGCCGCAGTGGTCGGCCGTGAACGGGGCGTCCACCGGCAGCGCCACGTTCACCACCAGCGCGCCGAGAAAGAAGAACGAGCCGCGACGCGGATTGATGAGCATGGTGTTCTTCCCGAACCATCCGAGCCCCGCGCGCTGCGCGAGGTCGCGCTCGAGCAGCGGCCCGCTGTCCACGTAGGGACGCGCGTCCACCGGCACGCCGAGCTCGGCCTCGAGCCACGGCACGAACCCGCGCAACCGCTCGCGCATCACCTCGTGGTAGTCGTCGCCGCGCGCGTAGCGCGCCACGGGGCCGCTCGGCTCGCGACCGCCGTAGTCCATGCCCACCACGATGGCGTGCGTGGCGCCGGGATGCGGGCGTCGCGCGTCGGCGCGTAGCTCGGCACCGCGCGCCAGATAGTCCATGCCGGCGTGATGGCCGGCCTCGAGCCACGAGGTGAAGTGCGCGTAGCCCGAGGGCACGCCGAGGTCCGTCACACCAACGAGGTCGAAGCCGAGCCCGTACGCCTGTCCCTCGAGGCGCGTGCGGAAGCCGTCGCGTACCACCGGCGCGGGGCGATCGCCCGCCGCGCGCGCGGCCGCCCGGTTGGTCCCGGTCAGGGCTGCCGGCCCGTCCACCGCGCGTACGCGATGATGTCCTCGGCCGGTGGAATCGCGTCCTCGTCACCGTAGGCCGTGTACATGCGCCAGCGCACGTAGCGCCGGCTCGGCACCGGCAGGAACGGGAAGCGCGCGTACCAGCCCCGTACGCGGAACCGCCACGCCACCCGCAGCAGGTCGAGGGCGAGCGCCGGGTTCACCAGCGCGCGGCCGGCGAGCGAGAGGACGAGAGGAGTCCACGACATGCGCGAAAGCTAGCCGATCCCGGGCACCGCCGCCGCACCGCCTCGCTCGTAGATTCCGGCATGGACCTCGCCACCTACCAGCAGCTCGCCGCCCGCACCCTCGGCCGCGACCGCACGCACGAGCAGCAGCTCGCCAACGCCGCCCTCGGCCTCACCGGTGAAGCCGGCGAAACGGCCGAGCTCATCAAGAAGCATCTCTTTCACGCCACGCCGCTCGATCGCGACGCCATGGTAAAGGAGCTCGGCGACTGTCTCTGGTACATCGGCGCGTTTGCGACGGTGCTCGACATCCCGATGGCGGAGATCGCCGAACGCAACATCGAGAAGCTGCGCAAGCGCTACCCCGATGGCTTCGATCCCGAGCGCAGTCGGAATCGCACGGAGTGATCGAACCCGATCGCGCCTCAGCGCACGACCTGGAACACTACCGTCGTCCCGCTCACCTCGAAGCCCACCATGAGCAGCGGCTGGCCGTTCGGTGAGCGATCGGCCGGGATGAACGCGAGGCCCTCGGGGCTGCGATCGCCGTGCGTGGCGAGCGTGTTCACGTAGGTGATGAACGTCGGTGCGCTCGGGACGGTGACATCCCACGCCATGACTCCGCCGGTTCGCTCGAGCGCCACGAACACCACGGTGCGTCCGCCCACGTTGCCCAGCACGAGACCTTCGGGCTCCGGCCCCCGATCGTCGCTGCGAACATCGAACGGCTGCGTGTCGTCATCGCCGTTGAAGGGCACGCCGTCGAGTTGCGCGGTACGCTGTTCGATGGCGTCACCCGAATCCCACACGAGTCGACCGTCAGTGTGGCGAATCGAGAATGAGCGCGTGCCCGACATCACGAGCGTGTCGAAGCGCCCGGTGAGCGCGTTTCGACCACGATCGGCGAAGACGTGAAGCCGACCCAGCTGCGTTTCGTTGGTACACGGACCACCACACACGTCACGCGAGAACACACTCGTGTCGAGCGGCAGCGTGCCGACGCGGACGAGTTCCTCGCGTCCGCCCCACGCGCGCGTGTCACCCTCGTTGGCGTGCACGAGGTAGGTGACGCCATCGGCGACCCACGAACCGATCGCATCCGGCTGGAACAGCGATCGCACGGGCCACGGGCGAATACGGACCACGCCGTCGCGGTCGCTCGCGTCGAAGCCGTGGCCATCGCGTGCGTGGTCCTGTTCGCCGAGTGGCAGCACGTCGGTGACCACCGCCGTGGCAATGTCCACGACGGCGAGTGCGTTGTTCTCCTGCAACGTCACCCACGCCGTGCGCCCATCGGGGGCGACCGCGACGTACTCGGGCTCGACATCCTGCGCCACGCTGACGCCGGCACCAGCCAGTCGTACACCGCGTGCGCGCAACTCGGCCGCGCGACCGTTGAACGGATCGAACTCGGCCGTGCGCACTGTGGGACGCCGCGGATCACGCACGTCAATGATGCTGACCGAACCGACCGGATCGATCGTGCCGTCGTCGCTTGGCTCGCCTTCGTTCGCCACGATGAGTCGCGTTCCATCGGGCGTGAACGTGAGCATGTCGGGGAGCGCGCCCACTGCGATCGTGGCGACGGATTCGAGCGTGG